>OGXV01000966.1_pt1 | contig 17947 bp, 10 predicted proteins | sample 1576391 | NCBI WGS metagenome assembly OGXV01 (sample SAMEA3541586, study PRJEB24748) | human gut metagenome | biome: human gut; feature: human-associated habitat; material: faeces | place: China | collected 2012 | reverse complement strand
AATAACAACCGTTATGACGGCATGTGGTTTCAGGATTACCAGCACGGTAAAGGAATGGCCTTTTGTTTGGATATGACTGGGTAGTAATCGGGGGCGCCAAGCCTTTCTACGAGATTTATTTTGGTATAGCCGATAATCAGACGATGCAGGCATTGACAATGAGCATCGCCTTGTTGGGTTGCTTGCTGGGAGCAACGATGGCAGGTATGCTTGCCGACAAGTATGGACGCAAAAAGTTGCTGATCACTTCCGCCTTGGTCTTTTTAGTATCTTCGTGGGCTACAGGAGCCAGTGACGGGCTGCCGACATTTGTGCTTGCCCGCCTTGTGGGCGGGGTGGCTATTGGTTTGGCTGCCGATTTGTCTCCTATGTATATTGCCGAAGTCGCTCCGACCCGCATACGCGGTAAGTTGGTGACATTAAATCAGTTGACTATCGTACTGGGTATTTTGGGCGCCCAAATAGCCAATATGTGTATTGCAGAGCCGGTTCCCGAAGGAGCCGTTGCCGCTGATATTCTGAATTCATGGAATGGTCAGTTGGGCTGGCGATGGATGTTTTGGGCTGTATGCATTCCTTCCGGTGCATTCTTTCTGCTTGCCCTGTTCATTCCCGAAAGTCCTCGCTGGCTTGTGAGTAAAGGTAAAAAGAAATCGGCCTATACCGTGCTCAACTCGATAGGTGGTAAAGACTATGCCGTTCAGGAACTTGCCAATTATGAAGCTTCGTCTATGGCGCATTCGGAGGGAAGGGGGGCTTTGCAACAACTGTTCTCCCCGAAGATGCGTCTGGTGCTGATGATTGGTATCGTAATAGCCATGTTCCAGCAATGGAGCGGAACCAATGTGATATTTAACTATGCGCAAGAGATTTTCCAGGCGGCAGGCTATGGCATTTCAGATGTGCTGATGAATATAGTTGTCACGGGCATAGCCAATTTGTTGTTTACGTTTGTAGCCATTTATACGGTAGACAAATTGGGACGTAAAACATTGATGACGATAGGTTCTATCGGACTGACCGGAATTTATACGTTATTGGGATTGTGCTATTGGTTCGAGTTTAAGGGCTTCATCATGATTGTGTTCGTGGTTCTGGCTATCGGATTCTATGCCATGTCTTTGGGACCCGTCACTTGGGTGCTGTTGTCGGAAATCTTCCCGAACAAGGTGCGTGGCGTGGCAATGGCCGTTTGCACAGCTGCCTTATGGATTGCCTCGTTCCTGCTGACGTATACGTTCCCTTTCCTGAATGCAGGTTTGGGCACGGGAGGCACTTTTGGATTGTATGCCGTTATTTGTCTGGCCGGATTTCTCTTTATCCGGAAATATATTTCGGAAACGAAAGGAAAATCACTGGAACAACTTGAAAATGAACTGGTAAAATGACGGAAATGAGAAGAAACTGTATTTTAGGAGCCGTCATCCTGCTTTTGGGGTTGCCTTTGAAAGGACAGGAATATAAAAAGGTGATCTTCGACTTTGCCCATCCGCAACAGACCATCCACAGTTTTGGTGCTTCCGATTGTTGGAGGACGCAGTATATCGGTAAAAACTGGCCCTTGGAGAAAAGAGAGCGGATAGCCGACCTGCTTTTTAACGCCACTCCCGACGAACAGGGTAATCCGACAGGTATCGGCCTGTCTCTCTGGCGGTTCAATATCGGTTCGGGAAGTCATGAGGCAGGGGATGCCGGAGGCGTGAAGCCACTTTGGAGGCGTACCGAATGTTTTTTGGATAAAGAAGGGCATTGGGATTGGAGCAAACAAGCCGGACAGCGTTGGTTTCTGGAGGCTGCCAGAAAGAGAAAAGTGCCTTACGCTTTGGGCTTCTCAATTACAGCGCCTTATTTCCTGACTAAAAACGGAATGGCACGTGCAAGTGAGAAGACTAAGTACGCTAATATCCGGGAAGACGCGTACGAAACTTATGCTTCATTTCTGGCCGAAGTGTCCGGTAAACTCAACCTTGATTATCTGAGTCCGGTAAACGAACCTCAGTGGGAGTGGGTGCGCAGCAATCAGGAAGGCATGCAAGCCACCAATGAAGAGTGTTGCAAACTGATTCACCATATAGACGCGCAGTTAAAGAAGCGTGCTGCCGGAACTAAAATCATATTTGGTGAAGCGGGAGATATCCGTTATTTATACCGCAAGAATACCGATAAGCCCGACCGGGATAATCAGATAAACGAGATGTTTGCTTCCTCCGGGAAGTGGTCTATAAGCGGTTTGTCTTCCGTGGCGCCTATTGTTACCGGCCATTCTTACTGGAGTACCTGGCCGTTGGATACTCTTATTGCGACCAGGAGGCAGCTGAAAGCTGAGATAGAAGAACATCTTCCCATCGGTTACGCTTATTGGCAGACGGAGTACTGTCCGATGGAAAAGAATCCGGATAATCCCCAAGGTGGGGGAGGACGTGATTTAGGCATGAACACGGCCTTATATATATCCCGCGTCATTCATCATGACCTGGTGGTGGCAAACGCCTCTTCCTGGCAGTCGTGGACGGCCTTTTCGGAATGGAACTATAAAGACGGGCTGATTTTTATAGACGACGGCACACTGGAAACCGGAGCTTCGAAGGGAAACGAGGCGATGATTGAAACCTGTAAATATGACGGCACTTTCAGAGCTTCAAAAACCTTGTGGACATTGGGGAATTACAGCTATTTCGTCCGTCCGGGAATGGTGCGTATAGGAGGTTCGTGCGATACGGATGCCGCTTGCCTGGTGGAGGATGCCACCGGAATGTTGGCTTCTGCCTATGCCGACTTCAAGCGTAATAAATGGGTGATTGTGCTGGTTAATTATGGGCGGTCCGATGTGCGGACTGACGTTTCGGCTCGTTCTTTGCCCGGGGGATTTTCCGGGAAACGTTTTAAAATGTACCGGACTTCCGAGGAGAGTGATTTGAAATATGAAGGGGTAGTGTCAAACCGTTTGTTGATTCCAGCCCGTTCAGTGATTACATTAGAAAGTTTTTGATGAGAAATATAAAGAGCTTAAAGATTATGAATAGACTACTATTATTGCTTGCGTTTCTGTCTGTAAACATTTATATGTATGGGCAGATTGCCGATAAGGAAACTTATCTGGAAAATTTTGTAGGAGAAATGAACAAGAAATGGCCCGGCAACAGAACTTTGAATGTTGTTTTTCATGGGCACAGTGTCCCCAGCGGTTATTTCAAAACTCCGGTAGTAAACACCTTGCACGCTTATCCGCATCTGGTGCTTTGCGGCTTGAAGGAATGTTATCCTTGGGCTGTACTGAATGTGATAACCACTTCCATAGGAGGTGAACAGTCCGAGCAGGGCGCAGTGCGGTTTGAAAAAGAGGTGCTGACCCACCGCCCGGATGTGTTGCTCATCGATTATGCCCTGAATGACCGGAGCATAGGACTTGAACGCACTGAAAAGGCATGGCGAAAGATGATTGAACGCACGCTCGCCGAAAATATAAAATTGATATTATTGACTCCTACGCCCGATTTGGGTGAAGACATCAAGTCTGCCGATGCACCTTTGGCATCTTACGCGGCTATGATAAGACGGCTTGCCACCGAATATAAAGTAGGCCTGGTAGATGCATACAGTCTGTTTAAATCTAAAGCTGAGGCGGGAGAGGCTCTTAAGATGTATATGAGCCAGAAAAATCATCCCAATGCATTAGGGCACGGTTGCGTGGCAAATGAGATTCTGACTTGGTTTGTCCGTTGAATCCCTCTGTTGGCATAAAACGGGTGAATCATGCTTTCGTACATCTTTTTGGGTAAAACCTACATTTTTATGTCAGCTTTTTTGTGAGACCTTTGTCACATAGAAAAAGGGAATATTAATATTGATTATTTTAATATCTATTTTATGGAAAAAATAACAGAATATTTGATTAAAAGCACAGTGACCTCATCCGAAGTGAGGGCTTGGGAAGAGGTGGTGATGTTGCCTACCTATGAAATTGGGAAAGAGGAAAAGAATCCTATTTTTTTGGAGAAGCGGGTATATCAGGGCAGTTCGGGCGTTGTATATCCTTATCCCGTGGTAGAGAAAATCTGTGATGAGAAGAAGGATAAACCCTATCGCGCTTTTTTTATTGAGAATGAGTATATAAAGGTCATGATTCTTCCTGAGTTGGGGGGACGTATACAAATGGCTTATGATAAGGTTAAAAAACGCCACTTTGTCTACTACAATCAAGTGATTAAACCCGCTTTGGTGGGACTGACCGGACCTTGGATTTCCGGCGGAATTGAGTTTAACTGGCCGCAACATCATCGCCCTAGTACTTATTTGCCCACCGATTGCTACATTGAAGAGTTTCAGGATGGCAGTAAGACGATCTGGTGCAGTGAGGTTGAGCGGATGTTCCGCACGAAAGGGATGGCGGGATTTACGCTTTATCCGGACAAGGCTTACATTGAGATCAAGGCGAAGGTGTACAACCGTACTCCTTTTCCGCAAACTTTCCTGTGGTGGGCCAATCCGGCTGTTGTGGTGAACAAAGATTATTATTCCGTGTTCCCGCCCGATGTCAATGCGGTGTTCGACCATGGCAAGCGGGCGGTGTCGAGTTTCCCCATTGCTACAGGCAGTTACTATAAGTGGGATTATTCTGCCGGTGTTGACATTTCCCGTTATGCTAATATCCCTGTTCCTACTTCTTACATGGCGATAAACTCCAAATATGATTTTGTGGGAGGCTATGAAGAACACATCAAGTCCGGCTTGCTGCACGTTGCCGACCATCACGTCAATGCAGGAAAGAAGCAGTGGACGTGGGGCAACGGTGATTTCGGGCAGGCGTGGGATCGTAATCTGACCGATGAGGACGGACCGTATATCGAATTGATGACCGGAATGTATTGTGATAACCAACCCGACTTTACCTGGCTGCAACCTTACGAAGAAAAATCCTGGGTACAATATTTCATGCCTTATCAAGAAGTGGGCATGGTGAAGAACGCTACACGCGACGCTCTGATAAATATGGAATCGGCCGGAGAAGGCAAGGTGAAAGTGGCGCTTTATATGACGTCGACCCACAAGCAGGTTCGGGTGTTGCTGACAGCGGGCGAATGCGTTTGCCTGGATAAACTTGTATCTGTGTCTCCTGCAAATCCTTACGTGGATGTGGTGGATTGCAACGCATCTCCGGACCTCGATGGTTTGGAACTGACCGTTTTCGGTGAAGACGGAAAAGTATTGGTAGGCTACCGCAATGCTCCCGAAGAGATTAAGCCGCTACCTGAAGCCGCTAAAGCGGCAAAGCTGCCTAAAGATATAGCCCATATCGAACAATTGTTCCTCACCGGGCAACATCTGGAGCAGTATAGACATGCCACCTATTCGGCCATGGATTATTATATGGAGGCATTGAGCAGGGATGAAGGCGATATCCGTTGCAACAATGCCGTAGGTCTTCTTCTGATGCGGAAGGGGAAATTTGCTGATGCCCAACCCTATTTTGAACGTGCCATTAAGACTCAGACAGAGCGTAACCCTAATCCGTATGATGGAGAACCCCACTATAATTTAGGCTGGTGCTTGAAAATGCAGGGCGACAATGACAGGGCTTATGATGCTTTCTATAAATCCACCTGGAATGCGGCATGGCAAGATGCCGGTTACTTTGGGCTGGCGCAGATAGACATGCTCAGAGGAGATTATGAAAAAGGGCTGGAACACATAGAACGCTCGCTTATCAGAAACTGGCATAATCATAAAGGCCGCCAGTTGAAAGCCACTTTCCTGCGGAAGCTTGGAGCTTTTGATGAAGCGGAGAAACTGATAGCCGACTCCTTAAAGATAGATCTGTTCAATATGGGTTGCCGTTTTGAAGCTTATCTTCTTAAAAGTGCCCGCGGGATGGAGCAAGATGCCGTGAATGTGAAGGCAGAACTTAAAGAAATGATGAGAGGGGCGGTTCATGCTTATCTGGAATATGCCATTGATTATGCGGCTGCCGGTTTGTATGAAGAAGCGTCAGCCCTGTTGCAATTCGTTGTTGAAGACAACGAACGGACGTATCCGATGGTTTATTATGCATTGGGATATTTTTCTTCATTGGCAGGTGACGAGGTTGCGGCCAAACGATATTATGTGAAGGCAGAAAGCATGTCGCCCGAGTATTGCTTCCCCAACAAACTGGAAGAAGTACTGATGCTGAATGATGCCATGCGTGTCAATCCGGACGGAGCCAAAGCATTCTATTATTTAGGGAATTTCTGGTACAATGCCCGTCAGTATAAAGACGCCATTGCTTGCTGGGAGGCATCGGTGGAAAAAGACGATACCTATCCTACGGCACTCCGCAACCTTGCTTTGGGTTACTATAACAAGCAGAAAGATACCGGCAAGGCATTGGCTGCCCTTGAAAAGGCGTTTGCCCTCGACATGACGGATGCCCGGATTTTGATGGAACTGGATCAGTTGTATAAGAAACTTAAATATCCGCATCGTCAGCGGCTTGAAATGCTGGAGCGGCATGCGGAACTTGTGGAGCAGCGTGACGACTTGTGTATAGAGCGCATAACCTTATATAACCAGTTAGGTGAGTATGAACGGGCTTACGACTTGATTAATAGCCGCAAATTCCATCCTTGGGAGGGTGGTGAAGGAAAAGTGACGGGGCAGTATCTGTTCTGCCGCATGGAACTGGCTAAGAAAGCCCTTGAAGAACAACGCTTTGGAGACGCTGTACGCCTGCTGAAGGAAACCGAAAAATATCCGGAGAATCTGGGAGAAGGAAAGCTGACCACTGCGGAAGAAAATGACGTTCATTATTATCTGGGCTGTGCCTATGAAGGGCTGGGTGATACTGAAAGAGCTTGCCGCTACTTCAGTGCCGCTACCCGCGGTTCGGACGAACCGGCCATCGCTTTCTTCTATAACGACCAGCAGCCGGACAAGATTTTCTACCAGGGACTCGCCTGGAGAAAGTTGGGTGATGAGGCTAAGGCCAGAAGTTGTTTCAATAAGCTGGTCAAGCACGGTGAAAAGCATTTGTTTGACAACGTGAAGATTGACTATTTCGCGGTATCTCTGCCGGATTTGCTGATATGGGATGACGATTTGAATGTTCGCAACAAAGTCCATTGCAATTTGGTGATGGGATTGGGATACCTGGGGCTGGGCGATAAAGCCAAGGCTAAAAGGTTTATTTCCGAAGTGGTGAATCTGGATATAAACCATCAGGTTGCAGTGGCTCATCTGGCCATGTGTGATTAAATTCAATAAAGTAAAGTACGAGAGGTGGTGTCTGTGCCTGACACCACCTCTCAAACGTTTTTAGAAAGTTATGATACGTTTGCAAAGTATTTATGCTGTATTCGGAAAGATATTCCTGAGTATATGTTTGGTTGTATTTTCATGGGGCGATGTCAGCGCCAAAGTCAGTTTACCGTCTATTTTTGGGGACAATATGGTGCTTCAGCAAAATAGCGAAGTGAAGATTCCGGGAACAACCGGGCGGGGGCGAAAAGTGAGGATGCGCGTTTCATGGAGTGAAAAGTCACAAACCATAAAAGCGGATGAGAACGGATGTTTTCTGTTTAAAGTGCGGACACCTTCTGCCGGGGGACCTTACAAAATTACTTTTGATGATGGGGATGTTGTCGTTCTTGAAAATATATTGATAGGAGAAGTTTGGTTATGCTCCGGGCAATCCAATATGCAGATGCCTGTGAGGGGGCTGTTGAATCAGCCTGTGGTAGGTTCGAACAGGGTTATTGCACAAGCCGACCCTCAGGTGCCTATCCGTATGTTTACTGTGCAAAAGGCAACGGCTAAAAGTCCTACGACCGATTGCACGGGTAGTTGGGTGGATAATGCTTCCACACATGTTGCGGAATTTAGTGCCGTTGGATATTTTTTCGGACAATATCTTCAGCGGCAGTTGAAGGTGCCTGTCGGATTAATACACACCAGTTGGGGAGCTTCCAATGTACAGGCATGGATGTCGGAGGAGGTTCTCAGAGGTATACCAGAAATAAATTTAGATCATCTTACGGGTGATGTGGAAACGAAGTTGCTTCCGCAGCAACTTCCTTGTTTGCTATATAATGCCATGATTTATCCGCTGAAGGATTATGTCATCCGGGGAGCAATATGGTATCAGGGAGAAAGCAATGTGCAGAATCCCGAACTCTATGGTAAACTTTTCCCTGCATTTGTATCCGATTTGCGTTCGACTTTCGCGCAGGGAGATTTTCCTTTTTATTATGCGCAAATAGCTCCGTTCCCCTTAGCCAAGTATGAAAGTGCCCGTTTGCGTGAGGTGCAAATGCATAGTGTGAAGAGTATTGCCCGTTCGGGAATGGCTGTATTGATGGATATCGGTGAGCAAAAATGCATTCATCCTTCCCGTAAGATGGAAGTAGGCGAACGTTTGGCGTATTGGGCTTTAGCAGACACGTATGGTAAAAAAGGGTTTGATTATGCTTCACCGGAATATGACAGTATGGAGGTGGTGAAGGGCAAGGTTCGGCTCTCGTTCAGGAATGCCGGGCTTGGATTAACTTCCTATTATCAGGAATTGAAAAACTTCGAAATAGCCGGTGAAGATAAAGTCTTTTACCCGGCAAAGGCATATATTATGAAGCATGAAAATAAAGTGTATGTTGAAGTAGGAAGTCAGTCGGTAGCCAATCCCGTTGCGGTGCGTTATGCATTTAAAAGCTTTGCTGTCGGTGATTTGTTCGGAGTGACGGGGTTGCCTGTCTCCTCATTTCGGACGGATGATTGGGAGATGGCCGGGGAAAGTGGGGGACAACCGGGTGCTGATCGCTAAGCAGCTGCATCGCCACTTTTATTTCTTTTCCTTGCGGTGGCTAAGAAAAAATGTAGTGGTTGCTTATTCTTTCCACCATGGGGATTTTTTCTTTCCATCACGGAAAATCTTTCTTTCCACCATGGTGGAAAGAAAAAATCCCCATGGTGGAAAGAATAACTGTTGGGATAGAAGTCGTTTAGCCACCGCAAGGAAAAACGATAAAATTGCCTGCGAAGAAAGTTAGTTGCAGGAGTTGCTGCTTGAAGCCACTCTGGTGGTGGCTGATATGTGCTATTCTTATAAATTGAGATATTTCATTTAAATAGGGAGACAAAGTCGTTAAAGGAGTTATCGCTCGGCTTCTAACTCCTTTCTTTCCCTTTATACATCAAATGTCAAAAAACTGAGTTGACAAGAAGATAAAAAATGCCCGCCATCGCCCATTGAAGAGCGGAGGCGGACAAAATAGAGATGTTAGAGTTGTTGCAACTCTTATTCGTTAAGCAAGTGATTTACGCTTTCGGGGGATAAAGAGAACTTCCGGGCTATTTCATCAACCGGAAGTCCGGCTTGCTTCAGCATACGGACGGCTTCACGGATGATTTCATCCTTTTTCCCAAGCTCTTCATCCTTTTTCCCAAGCTCTTCATCCTTCTTCCCAAGCTCTTCATCCTTCTTTACTATCTCCTCATCTTTCTGCATGATAATTGTATCCCTCTTTTCAATTTCCGAGAGAATCTCATCCTCCACATCCATAGCTCGTCTGATTTCCGGTGCCACACCCGCTTTCAACAACCTGTTCATAATCAGTTGTTCATCCTTTCCGGTGAATTTATTCTCGTCGATTTCCAGCAAATGGTCATCAGCATGGTAGATGTAATCCTGGTCAAAGAGATTGAGCAGACGCTCCAGGTGATTTCGGGTACGGCCTTTCAGATATGGAATTTGAACGATGATGCTGTCGTGCGTCAGGCTTTCGATGAACTTATCCTTATGCGCTATCACACAGTCGTCATAGTTCAGGTATTGGCGGCGGACGTAAACCACCGGCTCGTGCAGTTCCCCCAATTTATGCCCAAGAATGTAGATTGAAATGATAGGCAGGCCGTAGGTACGGTTGTCTTCTTCGCGCATGTTCTCCTTGTTGAGGTATTGCGTGCCCAAATACTGGCGGAAACGCAGGGTTTCGGTGGCGAGCCACGTCTTTTGTAACTCAATCATTACCAGATGCTCTTCTCCATCTGCCTCGCGGATGCGGGCGGTGAAGTCCATGCGGAACATGGAGATACGTGTTTGCTGCATGGCGGAGTATTCCTGACGCCGCATTTGCAGTTCCACGATTTCTTTTTTCAGCAGGGCGGAGAGGAGGATTTTCGCCACACGGTCGTCCTCCATCAGGTATTTGAAGACGGAGTCGTAAATAGGGTTTGCTATCAGTGTCATAATAATCCGGTTTTTATGGTTTCTTGCACTAAATCATTGCAAAGATAACATATCGGCTTTATAATCAGTAATATTTCGGGGAAATTATTCGCGGGAGTCAAGAAGAGGGAACTAGGCGGTTCTTGTTTTCCTTTCGTAAGCCCCCAATCCCCTCCGAAAGAGAGGGGAGTCAGGAAATGGGATAATGAAAACGTTACAAGGATATTGAGAGGGGAATAATCAGATTTTGATATGAACACTTTACAGTTTAAGAATAGCGTGAATCCAGAAAATATTCCCACTCCTCCTTTCTCCCCTATCCTCCCTCCCAAACATGACATTCCGAGGCTTTGTATAAAAAATGCCATATCGTGATATTATACATCAAATAGGACTTTTCATACATTTCGCACCTTTGGATTTTGCGCTTACTTTGTTGCGTGGGACTTATGGTATTCACATCGTAGAAAAAGTCCCCGACGATCTGTTAATCTTTAAAAGTTAGTATAATGAGAATCAAGACCTTGTTTTTCCCTTTAGCTGCCACTTTTTGGGGCGCTGAAAGTCTGGCCCAGCAAACCGAACATCCCAATATCCTTTGGCTTACGTTCGAGGATACTTCTCCTCAGTTTATAGGCTGTTATGGAAACGAAACGGCACGTACGCCCGTAATGGACAAATTGGCGGGTGAAGGAGTGCGCTTTACGAATGCTTATTCCACCGGAACAGTCTCTTCTCCGAGCCGGTTTTGCCTGATTACAGGGTGCAGACCCGGACGTTACGGGACCGGAAATCATAGAAGCGCTTATGAAATTCCGGAGTTTGTTCACGGATTTCCCGAATACCTGAAGCGGGCAGGATACTATACGAGCAACAATTCAAAAACCGATTATAATCATAAGAAACACAAAGAAATGATCGCTGCCTCCTGGAACGAAAGCAGCAATACAGCCGGTTGGCGCGGAAGGCGACCGGGACAACCGTTTTTTGCTGTCTTCAACAGCAATCATTCCCATCAGTCGCGCACCATGACCAATCCCTGGGAACTGTACGAAAAGCAAGTGTTGGGTAAGTTGGAATCCGGTCGGGTGCTTCCTACGGATGCTCCCTTTGAGATTCCCCCTTTCTATAGCGACTCTCCTGAAATGAGAAAACAAGTATCCCGAATTTACAATTCCATTTCGCTTACCGACCAGCACTTCGGGGAGATTCTGGCGGAATTAGAAAAGGACGGTCTGAAGGACAGTACTATTATTTTTGTTTTCTCTGACCATGGCGAAGGTATGCCGCGCGGCAAAGGCAGTGCGTTGGGCACGGGATATAAGGTACCGTTCATTCTTTGGGTACCCGAGAAGTATAAGCATCTTTCACCGTGGGGGAGTGGTGTAATCACCGACGAACTAGTGAGTTTTGAAGACTTTGGAGCCACGGTGCTTTCGCTGGCGGGTGTTGATATCCCTTCGTATGTGGAAGGAACTCCGTTTTTACCGGGCGAGCGGAAGGACAAGAAAAAATATGTGTTTGGCGCATGCGATGCCATTGATAGCAATATGGAACTATCGCGGTCCGTTATCGACGGGCGATATGTTTACACTAAAGTGTTTACACCCTATCAACCTTTTGTGCGGTGGATCAGCTATTATGACCATGGCGACATCCAGAAATGCATGCGCAAGGAATATGCTGCAGGTATTCTGAATCCGGTGCAGCGCGAAATTATGGAACCGCGTGTTTCGGAATATTTATATGATTTGGTTGCCGACAAATGGGAAACCAACAATTTGGCTGAGCATCCGGATTATCAGAAGAAACTGAAGGAACTTCGCAGCGTATTGAAGCGGCATCTGATTGAAACAAGAGATGCTAATTTCTTTCCGGAATATACTTTGTCCATGCAACAACCGGAAACGATTCCCTATTATTTGCGTTTGGACGAGACGGCTTATCCTGTAGAAGAAGTCATTGAGACTGCCATGCTGAGCGGACTTGGAAAGGAAGTCATAGAAAAACAAATAAAGAAGGTGGGTTCCTGTAATCCGATCGTTTCTTATTGGGCGGCAGTCGGTTTGTTCGCTCAACGTGACGCCCTGGCACTCTACGTAGGTGAATTGGAACGGATACTGTCCGGATTGAACTATCCACCCGCCCGCATCTGGCTGGCCGCCGCTATCCTGAATGTAGAAAAGAATAGTTTGGCTTATCGGATTGTGAGGGAGGGGATTTTGAGTCCTAATAATCACATAGCGATATGTGCGCTGAACGCATTGCTTGAAATGAATATAGACCGGGCCAAAACCTTTATTCCTCAACTGAGGAAAGCGGAAACTGCGTGGGGGGAGAATAAGGAACGCCCGGGGGTAGAAAGCATGATGCTGGTTGCCAGGCTGCGCCTTGAAGGGAAAGATTTCCGCTTCGGTTCGTTCTGGTAAAATAAAGTAAGAATATAAATCTTAATATAAATCTTAATCTGGTAGGTCATGAAAAATTTATTATTTCTTAGGTTATTCTTATCTAAGATGACGGTATTAGTGTGTATGATAATGTGCCTTGGGGCGGTTCCATTGTATGCAATTCCCGATGTGGCTTCTGTCAGCGGTTCTGCCGACCGAAAAGTAACGGTTTCCGGACAGGTTGTGGATATTCATAACGAACCGGTCATTGGAGCAAGTGTGGTAGAAGTCGGTACTTCTAATGGGGTGATTACCGACCTTGATGGAAATTTCTCTTTGTCTGTGAATATGGGTGCTGCGGTGAAAATATCATATATAGGATATAAGGATGAAATTGTTAAAATAACATCTGCAAACACGCTGAAGATTACATTGAAGGAGAATGCCGAAGCGCTTGACGAAGTAGTAGTGGTGGGATTCGGTGTTCAAAAGAAGGTCAATCTGACAGGAGCCGTAGGTGTGGTGAATCAGAAAGAGATAGCTTCGAGGCCTGTTTCGACGGCTACGCAAGCTCTTCAGGGGCTTATTCCCGGTTTGCAGATTACCACATCCGGCGGAAGCCTGGAGTCAAATCCGGCTATGAATATTCGTGGACAGGGCACAATCGGTGAAGGTTCTTCCGGTTCGCCGCTGGTACTGATAGACGGTATGGAAGGTAACATCAATACAATCAATACGCAGGACATTGAGAACATATCCGTGCTTAAGGATGCCGCTGCGGCTTCTATTTATGGTTCCAGGGCTCCTTTCGGGGTCATTCTTATCACTACGAAAACAGGGGCGAAAGGTAAGACTACCGTAAATTATAATAATAGTTTCCGTTGGAATACTCCTGTACTGAAACCGGAACTGATGGATTCGTATACTTTCGCTTCTTACTTTAACATAGCCAACATGAACAGTAGCGCGGGTGAGTTCTTTAAACCAGAACACATGCAGCGCATAAAGGATTACCAGGCGGGAAAGTTGCTTACGGAAGTGCCGGCGGAAGGTGATAAATGGGCCAACGGCTATATGAAAGGTAATGCTAACAATGATTGGTATGATATTTATTACAAGGATTTTGCCTTTGCCCAGGAGCATAACATCAATATAAACGGCGGTTCTGACAAAATGGGTTATTACGTGTCTTTAGGCTATTTGGGACAGGACGGATTGCTTGATGTGGGCAAAGAGACGATGAAGCGTTATAATCTTTCGGTCAAGCTGAATGCTTCGCTAACCAGTTGGGCCAAGATGACCTACTCCATGCGTTTCGTCCGCAAAGATAATGAGCGGCCTTCTGACCTGGCAAACAGCTTTTACCAGAATCTGGCTCGCCAGGGCTGGCCCACCTTGCCGCTGTACGACCCTAACGGGTATTATTATTCCGTGGCATCTCCTTTTCTTCTGTTGAAGGAGGGAGGAAACAGTAAGATTCAGGGGGATGATACCTCTCATCAATTATCTTTTGTTCTGGAACCCATCAAAAACTGGGTCACCCATGTCGACCTAAACTATCGCATCTTCTCTCAGAACTGGCATTGGAATCAGCAGGTCACGTATGGGCATGACGTTAAAGGCAATGCCTACCCCGACCAACGCGTGAATTCCCAGGTGCACGAGGATCATCGTAAAGATAATTATTGGAATATTAATGCCTATACGGAATATTCGGCCACATTCCTCGAAAATCATAATTTCCATGCTTTACTGGGATTTCAGGCAGAAGATATGCAACGGACGGAATTCGGGTTAAACCGCAATGGGATTATCGTTCCCGGCTTGCCTGAGATTGATATTACAACGGGACTGGACGATAAAGGCAATCCTGTTTCTCCCAAAGTCAATGGAGGCAGGAGCGCTTGGAGTACGGCGGGCTTCTTCGGACGTCTGAATTACAACTATAAAGGCAAATATCTGGCCGAGGTTAACTTGCGTTATGATGGAACGTCACGCTTCCAAAGAAATCAGCGCTGGAACTTATTCCCTTCTTTCTCTTTAGGATGGAATGTTGCTCACGAAGACTTCTGGAAACCTCTTGCCGACATTGTTAACACGTTGAAACTTCGTGGCTCTTATGGAGAATTGGGAAATCAGAATACGAATAACTGGTATCAGACCTATCAGGTCATTGATGTAAAGGCGGCTTCGGGCACCTGGTTGCAGAATGGACTGAAACCTAACATTGCACAAGTTCCTGCTTTGGTCAGTTCCACCTTGGGATGGGAAACCATTCGTTCGTATAATATGGGAGTCGATTTTGGTTTCTTCAATAATCGTCTGCGCGGTTCGTTCGATTATTATATGCGATATACGGATGATATGGTGGGCAATGCCCCTGAAATGCCTTTGATTTTGGGCATTGACGAGCCGAAAACAAACAATACCGACTTGAAGACTTCAGGATGGGAGCTTGAATTGGGGTGGAACGACAGACTGAAAAATGGGCTGGGCTACTCCGTGAAACTCATGCTGTCCGATTCGAAAACTAAAATAACCAAATATCCCAATAACCCTACCCGTTCGATCGACCAGACTCTGGAAGGTTATCTGACTGGAGAGATATGGGGATATGAAACGATAGGCATTGCAAAAACGGATGAAGAAATGCAGGCGCATTTAGCTTCCCTTCCCAAAGGCGGACAATCTGCCCTGGGTTCTAAATGGACTGCCGGCGACATCATGTATGCAGACTTGAATGGCGATGGCAAGATCAGTGAAGGTGCCCGCACGCTGGAAGACCATGGCGACTTGAAAGTTATTGGAAACAAAACACCGCGCTACCAGTTCGGATTAGATCTTTATGCTGATTGGAAAGGATTTGATTTCCGGGCTTTCTTCCAGGGAGTTTTGAAACGTGACTACTGGCAGGGAAGTTCCTACTTCTGGGGTGCAGGCGGCAATATCTGGTGGTCGGTGGGCTTGAAGCAACATGCAGATTTCTTCCAAGCCGAACCCTATGAGGCGTTTGACACTAATACAGAAGCATATTATCCGCGTCCGCTATTCAATTCTGATAAAAACAGGAAGCCGCAAAGTCGGTATCTGCAGGATGCTTCTTACGTGAGACTGAAGAATTTGCAGTTGGGATATACACTTCCCGCTTCTTTGACGCAAAAGATGCATATTCAAAAGTTGCGTTTTTATGTGTCGGGAGAGAATCTGTGGACAATAACGGGAATGGCGGATATGTTTGACCCTGAAACTGTAGGGGGAGGCAGCGGTGATAATGGAAATGCCTATCCTTTGTCGACGACTATTTCTTTAGGTCTGAATTTAACCTTTTAATTATGATGATTATGAAAACTGTACGCGTTTTTTATACAATAAGCCTAGGACTTGCTGTTTTATGTTCAAGCTGTAATGATTTTCTTGACAAGACACCTTTGTCGCAGATTACTCCGGAGCATTACCTGTTAACCGAATCGGATTTAGAATCGTATGTAAATGGACTGTATACAGGTATTCTGCCTTCTCACAACACTGTATGGAGCTATGGAATGTTTGGTTGGGATGCCCATACCGATAATCAGGCGGCATGGAATTATAGCAATAAGTTCGTGCCGGGGCAGTATAAAGTGCCGCATTCGGAAGATTCCGAATGGAAGTTCACTAATATCTATTCTTGTAATTATTTTCTTTCAAGAACGGTTCCGTTGCTTGAAAGTGGCGGCCTATCCGGTAATTTGGAGAATGTTAAATATTATATCGGTGAAGCGTATTTCTTGAGAGCTTATGAGTATTTCACCCGTTACCAGAAGTTTGGTGATTTTCCTATAGTGACGGTTCCTTTGAAAGATGAACAGGACTTGCTTGTAGAGGCCAGCAAAAGAGCGCCCAGAAACGAAGTGGCCCGCTTCATCATCGGTGATTTGGATAAAGCGATAGAATTGATGGGAGCATTAAAGAAACCGACCACCCGGATTTCGGCGGATTTGGCGAGGCTTGTGAAGTCGAGAGTGGCTCTGTTTGAAGGTACTTGGCTGAAGTACTTTAAGGGAACGGCTTTTGTACCTGATGGTGAAAATTGGCCGGGAAGCAAGAAAAATGCTGGAGCGAGCTATGCCTATCCTTCAGGCAGTATTGATAATGAGATTGCATACTTTCTGAATATAGCAATGGAAGCTGCCAAAGAAGTCGGTGATAAATATATCGGCAGTCTGACGGATAATACCGGTACGGTCCAACAGGGTCTTTCAGAGCAGGAAAACCCTTATATGATGATGTTTGCCGATTTGGATTTAAGTAAATATCCGGAAGTACTGCTTTGGAGAGAGTACAACAAGGGGCTGGGTGTTGTCCATAATGTTCCGGTATATTGCCAGATGGGAAATAGGGGTGTTGGTGTGACCCGCGGGCTGGTGAGTTCATTTGTCATGCAAAACGGATTGCCCGTGTATGCCACCGGCAGTATGTATCATGGCGACCGGACGATTGCAGATGTTCGTAAAGACCGTGACAGTCGTTTGTCGATTTTCCTGAAAGAACCGGGGCAGAAGAATATCCTGATATTTGATCCATCGGGCACTACCTATCAAGTAGAAGAACCTTACCCCAATATTACTGAGGGTAGTGAAGAACGAACCTATAACACAGGCTATGCTTTGCGGAAAGGCTGGTCATACGATCAGGGACAGTGTGTCAATGGTTTCGGCTATACCGCCTGTGCTTCATTCAGAGCTGCGGAAGCTTTGCTTAACTACATGGAAGCTTCCTATGAACTGCAATCGAGAGTGGACGAGACTGCCCGGAGTTACTGGAAAGCTTTGCGCGAACGCTCTAAGGTGGATGCCGATTATGAAAAAACAATAGCTAATACCGATATGTCTCAGGAGGTATTGTATGACTGGGGAGCTTATTCCGCTGGTAAGATCATTGACCCCGTATTGTATAACATACGGCGTGAGAGACGCTCCGAACTGATGGCGGAAGGCTTGCGATTTATGGATTTAATTCGCTGGAGGGCTATGGATCAGATGATTGCGACTCCCTATCATATTGAAGGTTTCCACTTGTACAACACGCCAATGGAAGAATGGTATGGCGGTAAACTGACAAATGATGGAAGTGATAAGGCAAATGCTTCATCACCTGAACGGAGTGAATATTTGAGGCCTTATGAGAAGAACTCCAAGTCGGAGGTCTATGATGGATATCGCTGGGCTATGGCTCATTATTTATCGCCTATTATGATAAAGCAATTCCAGCTGACCTCAACAGACGGTTCTAATCTGGAGTCTTCTCCAATGTACCAGAATCCGGGATAGTTTTGCATAGTCATCACCCATTGCATCGTCAACGAGTTCAACGATATCTGTTG
>OGXV01000957.1_pt1 | contig 18049 bp, 9 predicted proteins | sample 1576391 | NCBI WGS metagenome assembly OGXV01 (sample SAMEA3541586, study PRJEB24748) | human gut metagenome | biome: human gut; feature: human-associated habitat; material: faeces | place: China | collected 2012 | reverse complement strand
TAGGACACGAATATTACGATTATCGCCTAAACTATCTGGGCGCCAGCAAGTCTAAAATGTTCTCTCAGGATAACCATGAATTAGATGGTGCTGTAATTGACGGACAGGCAGCTACTTCTTACAAGAGACGTCGCAATAATGAAGGTTACTTCGGCCGTTTACAGTACAATTTTGACGAGCGCATTTTCGGTTCCGCTTCTTTGCGTCGAGATGCTTCCTCACGTTTCCACCCGGACTACCGTTGGGGTACATTCTGGTCAGTAGGCGGTGCATGGCTCATCAATAAGGAAAGCTGGTTTTACGCTCCATGGGTGCAGGAACTGAAAATAAAGGCGTCTGTTGGTTCGCAGGGTAATGATAATATCGGAGATTTCCGTTATACCGATGTATTCGATATTATCAATTCCGACAATAAGGTTGGTACTGCATTTTACAGTAAAGGTACCAAGGATATTACTTGGGAGACCAACACTAACTTCAATATTGGTGCGGAATTTCAGCTGTGGAACCGCGTGACCGGTAGTATTGAGTACTATAGACGTAAGACTTCGGACATGCTGTTCTCATTCTCTGTAGCTCCCTCTTTGGGCTATTCTTCCTACTTCGACAATGTGGGTAACATGGTAAACAGCGGTGTGGAAATGGACTTCAACGTGAACATCTTCAACACTCGCAACTTCATATGGGACGTTAATCTCAATATCTCCACACTGAAGAACCGCCTGACAATGCTCGACCCCGACAAACAGATTTCTACCGAATACGCTGCCGACGGCAAGGGATATAAAGGTTATTCTAGCGGTAATTTCTTCATTGCTGAAGACCTGCCCATGTTTACATGGCGCATGAAAGAATATGCCGGAGTGAACGAGGACGGTGAATCCCTGTGGTATCGTAACACTAAAGATGAAGAGGGAAACGTCACTGGACGCGAAACGACCAAGACCTATGCCGATGCTGACTATTATATCACTGAAGAGACCTCCATTCCCAAGGTATACGGTGGTTTCGGCACCAAACTGAAAGTATATGGTGTGGACTTTGGCATCAACTTCACATACCAGATTGGTGGCAAGCAGTATGACGGTACGTATGCCTATTTCATGTCCTCACCTTCTGGTTCGGCCGGTTCCAATTACCACAAGGACTTGCTGAATGCTTGGACTCCTGAGAACACGGGCAGCAATATTCCGCGCTTCCAGCTCAATGACCAGTATTCGGCATCAGCGTCCACACGCTTCCTGACCAATGCCAGCTTCCTGAACATTCAGAACATCAACGTGGGTTACACGCTGCCTTCCAGATGGACTAAGAAAATGGCTATCAGTTCATTGCGCTTATATATGTCAGCTGAGAACGTGTTCTACTGGTCTAAACGTAAAGGTTTCGACCCGCGTCAGTCGTACAACGAGACCACCAACGCCACTTATTACTCGCCGATGCGTACCATCTCCGGCGGTGTGACATTTGAGTTCTAAACCTAAAACATAGATTATAATAATATGAAGAAGAATATATTCAAACTATTTTCGGCCATGGCGATATCGGCTACGGTATTGACAGGCTGTATAGAAGAGATTTTCCCTGAAAACTCTACCGCAACCTCCGAGCAAATCGGTGCTTCGGCTTCAGCGCTTGAGGCTGCAATCAATGGTCTGCCGTCGCAGATGGTGCAAGGCTATCTGGTATACGGAAGGCAAGTTCGCGAAAGCGACCTCGCTTACCCTTCGCTGATGCTGGTTCAGTCCGAACTTCTGGGTGATATTGTTGCCACAGAATACGGTTATGACTGGTGGTGGCGCTACAGCGCAAACTACGGCATGGCTGATAACACTTATGAGTCGTTCCTACCTTACTTTGCCCTGTATAAGTTTATCAAGTCGGCCAATGATGTGATAGCAGTAGTTGATGTTACCGACCCCACCATTTCCGATGAAATGCGCGGATACGGAAGTATGGCTCATGCCTTCCGTGCTTTGGACTATTATACACTGATGGTGCTTTTCGAACCGGTGGAAAACATCTACACCGATTGCAGCAAGATATTGGGACTCACAGTGCCCATCGTGACCGAGGCGACCACCAACGACATGGCTAAAAACAATCCACGTGCAACACGTGAGGAGATGATGGCTTTCATACTTTCTGATCTTGACAAGGCAGAAATCGGTTTAGCAGATTACACGCCTACTAGCAAAACTTTCCCCGACTTGTCAGTGGTGTATGGCTTGAAGGCCAAGGTGTATATGTGGAATGGAGAGTATGCCAAGGCAGCCGAGTATGCCCGCAAGGCTATCGACGCGTCGGGTGCAACGCCCATGACCGCCGCACAGTGGAACAACTCCACCACAGGCTTCAACACCGCCACTTCTTCATGGATGTGGTATCTCCATCCCACAGCCTCCAATATGGGTAATCTTGCTAACTTCATAGGTCACATCTCCAATGAGGCTGGCTGGGGTTATGCGGACTTGTCGAAACTTCAGATAGCGCGCTCGCTCTATGACGAGATAGCCGACAACGACTTCCGTAAGTACTCTTTCCTCGATCCGGACAGAAGTTTCTATAATTATCAGTCGGTGCAAGGCAAGGAGTGGCTGGATGAACAACCCGACTATATGTCGCTGAAGTTCCGTTGCGTCAATGGTGACTACAAGATTTACTCCGTTGGTGCAGCCGGTGATATCCCCGTAATGCGTGTGGAAGAAATGTACTTCATAGAGGCCGAAGCCGTAGCTGCCAGTCAGAATGTGGCGGCAGGCGTGCAGCTGCTGAACGATTTTATGAAACGATACCGTCAGCCTGACTATAACTGTGTGCTGACCGACCTACGTGCTGTTCAGCTTGAAGTGCTGAAGCAAATGCGCATCGAGTTCTGGGGTGAAGGCATCGCATTCCCCACTGCCAAGCGTCTGAAACCGGGTGTAATCCAGAACTATGAGGGAACCAACTACATAGAGGATATTTTCAAGATAAACTGTGAAGGCGTGAAACCCAACTGGGCATTGGTGATTCCCAAAGATGAAGTGGATTCAAATATAGCTCTCCAGGGCAAGAACAATCCTGATCCTTCAGGTTCCATCCCCACACGTCCTACTCCGATAGGCACGTATGCACCGGGTAATAATTAACCAACAAGTTAACTTTTAATAGAATTTGTATATGAACAAGATAAAGAACATATTGAGTGCCATGCTTTTGCTGGCACTTCCACTGGCTTTCACTGCCTGTGGTGACGATGTGGAATATTCACCTGCTGACAAACCTGTAAACGCCCAAGTGTATTTCCCGACTACAAATGGTGCGACTGTTGATTTGAGCAAAGACAAGACATCGTTCGACGTGACTCTTATGCGTGCCAAGACTGATGAGGCGATTACCGTGCCTATTACAGCTACGGGGGGTGGAAGCTTTTTCACTATTCCAGCTTCTGTCAGCTTTGCCCAAGGCGTTGACAAGGCTGTGTTGTCCATCAGCTATAACCCCGAGTCGCTGGAGTATGATGCATATTCTGAAATCAAACTGACTATTGGAGATGAAAGTGCGACCACTCCTTACGGTATGGCTCAGTATGTGTTCAAGGCGGGTATTCCGGCTCCTTGGACTTCTCTGGGGAAGGCTACTTTCAGCGATGCTTTCTTGTTTGCCAATAAATATAGTGTGGAGCTGCAACGCAACGATCTCAATCCGAGTTTATATCGTCTGGTTGATCCGTATTCTGAAGGGTTAACTAAGGAAGGCTTTACTTCTAATGGCGACCAGAGCCCCTACGTGGAATTCACCCTATTGAAGCCGGGAGACAAGATAGGCAATGTGACCATTACAATGGAAGATCTGGTTTATTTCCCATATTACTGTACCGGTTTCTTTAATACATCAAATGACTATAATACAAATGTTGATGCCCACCATCCTTCCGACTTCTCCAGCCTTAACAGCGAAACTGCTTGGACGTTCAACAGGGTTCTCCAGTATCAGGCTGATGGCACACCTGCAGGAGTGCAGCTTGCCCCATATTACTATATGGATGGACATGGCGGATGGAACAACACGCAGGCCGACGGTGTTGTGACCATCATTTTCCCTGGAGCTGTGCTTTCCGACTTCTCCGTAACCATGGAGTATAAGGGTAGCCTTACCGACCCCAGTGGATATAATTATGCCCTGGCTGCTGTGGAACTTGGAGCTGATGTGACAGAAGCTCGTTTGGCTCTTGTTCCTGCTAGCGCTGACCTGGATGAAGTGGTTGATGGCATCATTGAGGAAACGATTGAGTATGTTTCTGTCAAAGAAAACGGTGAGGTTAAATTACAGGCTTCCGGCAATGGCGTATATTACTTGGTGGCTGTGTCGTATGGTGCCAACCCGGATGGTGAGACTGAGGCTCAGGAAGCGTCTTATATTGAGTTCAAGCACGTGGCTTCTTCAGAACCTGCGACTCCGATTGAAGCCTATGCGGGCGATTGGACTCTTGATGGCGTAATTGGTAACAGAAGGTACACCTTACCTGTTACTATTACCAAGGTTGACGAGAAAACCTTGACTGTGCAGGGTGCACTTCCTTTGGAAGGTTATGATGACACTTTCACTTTATCGTATGATGATGGACGAGGATATGTCATTCTGAAACCGCAGGCAGTGGCTCCTCTCAATGATGATCCGATGCGGGTAGTCCCTTTAAACTTGGACGCCGGTAGTTTTACCAGCACGGAAACTATGACAGGACGTATCTCGGACAATAGCATCGTTTTTGAAAATACGTTTGGTAATCAAGGCAATTGGACGTCATTTGCTTATCTGGCCAGTACTGAAGAAGGCGCTAGTTTGATATCCTATTATTCTTCGGTATTCGCACCGCTTGCCAGCCAAGCACAGGCGCTTAGCTTTAAATCGCTTGCTACCGTTGCTGTCAGGGATATGAAGTTGGTGAAAGTTGCTCCCGAAAAGACTGCCAAATCAGTGAATCTTAATATATTCATCAAAAACTTGAATGGCAATAGCTGGGAAAGACGTTCGCTTGATACGGGAATGCCCGTCTTGAGGAAGTAAGGACTTTCCGAGATATACTAAAGGGAGTTTGCAATTAATCCGTGTGAATATTTGCATACTCCCTTTTTGTTATTCGGGTAATGACCGCATGAAACCTGTATTCTAAGTTTAATTATTCTAATAAATAGTTTCTATGAGAAAATTACTACTCCTGTCTTTAGTCCTTTTATGCAGCTTAACAGCATGGACGGCCCAACGTTCTCCGGAAGAAGCTTTTTCCGTGGCGCGAACCTTTTTCATGCAGTCATCCGCTGCCGTGACTCGCACTGCCGGTGATATTCAATTGGTGGCGGTTTCTAATGATTTGCTCGAGTCCGCATCTACCCGTGGTGTGGGAGGAACGGCCTTTTATGTCTATAACTATGCGCAGTCTGCCTATGTCATAGTATCCGGTGATGATCGTATGAAGCCGATACTGGGGTATTCGGATAGTGGCGGTTTTGTTACTGAAAACTTACCGGTGAATATACTTGGGTGGTTGGAACTGTACAATTCCGTCTATGCTGAACTGGCTAATGGCGGAAAAGTGGTTGCCGAATCTAAACAGCTAACTACCACCAGCTTTTCGCCGTCTGTAGCTCCTTTGTTGAGAAGCATCTGTTGGGATCAGGATGCACCTTATTATAATGCCTGCCCGCTTTATCGGGGAGAGCGCTGCGTAACGGGATGTGTAGCTACGGCAATGGCTATGATTTTAAAATATTACGAATACCCGGTAAAAGGAAAAGGTACTCATTCTTATAAAACTCCTAATGGAATTGAATGTTCTTTTGATTACGGAAATACTACCTTTGACTGGAATAATATGCTTCCGCAATATTCTGGAACCTATACTGCCGAACAGGCTGACGCTGTTGCTCAATTAATGTTGGCCTGCGGTGTAGCGGTCGATATGCAGTATTCACCTTCCAGTTCCGGAGCTTACTCATACCAGGTAGGTCAGGCCTTAATTGACTACTTTGGATATGATGGTAATTTAGGCTTGGCATATCGTCAATATTTTACTTCTGCCGAATGGATGAACCTGATTAAATCGGAGATTAATGAGAAACGTCCTATTTACTATTTCGGATCATCGGATGATGGAGGGCATGCATTTGTTTTTGACGGTTATGATGCACAGGATATGGTTCATGTTAATTGGGGATGGAGTGGCATTAATAATGGATACTTTGAAGTCTCTTCTTTGAATCCCAGTTCTCCCGGTATTGGTGGTGGAAGCAATCTTGGAGGTGGTTTTACACAAGGCCAGGCAATGTACCTGGGACTGCAACCGCCTAGCGCATCCTCAAGATATACTTCACACTTTTCTCTTGCAAAGTTACAAACGAATAAAAAAGAATTTTCCAAGGGTGAAAGCTTTACTCTTACGGCTACTGAAATATATAATATGAATCTGCTCTTCAAAGGCGGTTCGTTAGGGTTAATTGTAGAAAAGGATGGAAAGCAGTCTGTGTTGTGGAGCAGAGAATTGGAGAGTATAGAGACTTACTATGGATACGGAAGAATATCTATTTCAAATGTTACGATCCCCAACGATTTTGCCAATGGAACTTATGCAATGTATTTAGCGACCCAAGATATACGTGAGTCGACTTGGAGTCGCGTACGTGGTGATTATGGTTCAGAGACGCAGTTTACGCTTGTCGTGACCGATGATCGATGTACCTTGACTCCATTTACGGGAAATCTGATGATTGGGGAAGAATTAGATGGAAGGCTCGAAATCTTACATAATCTCTATAGTGGGCGTAGAGCCGATTTTAGGGTGTTGCTTTCCAATAGCAGCCCTACCGATGAATTTTATGGTGATGCAGGCGTACTGTTTGCTACGGCGGATGGCAACTATACGATTGTGGGCCTGGTGGGGGCTACCCAATTAGAACTGAAACCGGGAACGGATAATAGAGATATATCGATTTCCACGGATTTGGTTTATAAACGGGGAGATGTCTCTACTGAAATTCCGGTTGGAGATTATTACATTTGCCCGTATGTGCAATGGGGAGGATCTGTGTATAACATTAGTGGAGAATGGATAGCCGTTACTGTCGGCAGAGCGTTGGGAAGCCCGACTTTGGTTATAGACAATGTACGTTTGGAGAATAGTCAACTTCAGGTGGGAGAAAAACTTAAGCTATTGGCCGATTTGTCATTAGGTGGAACGGGTAATGTATATGACGGAACTTTGAGGGCAGCGATTTTTGCTGTCGGTCAAGGTACTACGTCCAACTTGCATTATGCTAATGTGTTTGTAGAAGAAGGCCGGCCTTATGATTTTGAGTTGGAGATTGACCCTCAAATTGGGGAGGGCAGTTATACGATTAACTTATATAAGCAAAACCTTCTGGGAGGATATGATAACACTCCGGTAAGCAGGCTCAATTTCTCTGTAGGACCGGTCACTGGCATTGAAGATGAAATAGCCGATAAAGACGGGATTATCATTGTCCGGCAACCGGTAGAAGATATTCTTAGTATCCATACTTCTCATGCGGCCCGAATGATCTCTATCTATAATCTATCCGGACAGCAGATGATGATGCAAAAAGAGTTCGAAGATAAAAAAGAGTATTCAATTTCGGTAAAGGGGCTCGCAGCTGGTTATTATATTGTAATCTTACAATCTGTTGACGGAAAGACTTATCGAAGTAAGTTTATCAAGAAATAAAGTTTTTTTATATATGTTGATCCTTTTCAGACATTTATTCATTTTTGAGCGGTTATGAATTAATTCACCACAGAGTAACACAGGGTATCACAGAGTTTAATCAGTTTGAAATCAAAAGAATAGAACTCCGTGATACTCTGTGTTACTCTGTGGTGAAAACTCCTTTTTTTTCGTTATGAATCTGTTTCAACTTCTGATTCGCATGATTAGTTTGCACGTCTAAGCGTAACCAATTTCAAGTGATGCCTGAATTAATTGTTTTCGCTCCATCAATTAAGTTTTTTTATTGCAAGAAATAAGTAAGATGTTTATAGGCAACTTATCGGTTGGTTATAGCCGTCCAATAAGTCGGCTATAGACAGCTTATTGGATGGCTATAAACATCTTACTTATTTCTTGCATGAAAGAAAATTAATTATTGCACTGTAGGAAGTTAATTGATGCACAGCTTGAAGTTAGTTATTCCTAATCAGAACAACCGCATCAAAAGTTTGATTCATTTCTTTTCCCTAATGAACCTATTTCAACTACTGAATCGCATTATTTGCAAAATAGTAGCAGGAAATATTTGTAAAGTGATAGATTTCTGTAACTTTGCGATTTCTTGTTTATTATTGTTTAATTATCCTAATAAATAATGCCTATGAAGAGATTACTACTCCTGTCTTTAGTTCTTTTATGCAGCTTATCAGCATGGACAGCACAACGCTCTCCGGAAGAGGCTCTTTCTATTGCACGAACTTTCTTTATGCAGTCATCCGGGGCTGTAACCCGTAATAGCGGTGAAGTTCAATTGGTGGCAGTTTCTACTGACTTGCTAAAATCTGCATCTACCCGTAGTGTAGGAGGAACAGCTTTTTATATCTATAACTATGCACAGTCTGCTTATGTTATAGTATCCGGTGATGACCGTATGAAGCCTGTACTGGGCTATTCGGATAATGGAAGTTTCATAACTGAGAACTTACCGGTGAACATACTTGGGTGGCTGGAACTTTATAATGCCGCTTATGCTCAACTGGGTAATGCCGAAAAAACGGTTACTGAACCTAAACTGCTTACTAAAACAAATTTTCCGGCATCTGTATCTCCTTTGCTGGAAAATATATGTTGGGATCAAAGTGAGCCTTACAATAATACCTGTCCTCTTTATAAAGGAGAACGTTGTGTGACGGGATGTGTAGCCACGGCAATGGCTATGATTTTGAAATATCATGAATATCCTGTAAAAGGAAAAGGTACCCATTCTTATAAAACTTCCAGTGGAATTGAGTGCTCTTTTGATTATGGAAATACTACTTTTGACTGGGATAACATGTTGCCGCAATATGTTAACTCTAGCTATACGGCTGAACAAGCAAATGCAATTGCTGAATTGATGTATGCTTGCGGTGTTGCGGTTGATATGGAATATTCTCCTTCCGGTTCTGGAGCTTTTTCTTTTAAGGTGGGACAAGCTTTGATTGACTATTTCGGTTATGATGGAAATATAGGATATATATACCGCCAGTATTTTACTTCTGAAGAATGGATGAATATGATAAAGACTGAACTCAGTGAGGGACGTCCTGTACTCTATAATGGTGTATCCAAAGATGTAGGGCATGAATTTGTTTTTGATGGCTACGATCCTCAGGATATGGTTCATGTGAATTGGGGCTGGGGTGGTTCCAATAATGGTTATTTTGAAGTCGTTTCCCTAGATCCCTCATCTCCGGGTATTGGCGGAGGTACAAATCTTGGCGGCGGTTTTATCTATCAACAGGGAATGCTTATCGGGCTTCAACCTCCTGTCACATCGTCAAAATATACTTCTCATTTTTATCTTTCAAAACTTGAAGTTGATAAAAAAGAGGTCGTTAAAGGAGAAAGTTTTGATTTCACAGTGACTGAACTTTATAATATGAGTACGAAATTCCAAAATGGTCAACTGGGTTTAATTGCTGAAAAAGACGGTAGACAGTTGGTATTATGGAATACATTTTTAGGAGATGTAAATACTAATTATGGAACTAAAGGGCAGGTATTTTCGAATATCAGAATTCCCAATGACCTGGCAGATGGAAGCTATGCACTATATTTAGCGACTAAAGATGTACGTGAAACAACTTGGAGTCGTGTACGAGGCGGATATGGTTTTGAATCCCAGTTCACACTTACTGTTACTGGTAATAAATGCATGTTTACCCCATTTACCGGCAACTTGATGCTACAAGAAGATCTAGATGGGAGTGTAGAAATCTTGCATAATCTATATAGTGGGCGTAAAGGTGATTTCAGGATGTTATTTTCCAATAAAAACGCAATAAGTGAATTTTATGGTTTGGCAGGTGTAATGTTTATTACTACAGATGAAAAACCGCAAATCATAAGCCTGACTGGATATACTCAGTTGGAACTAAATCCGGGTACAAATAATAGAGAAGTCATCATTTCAGGAGATTTGGTTTCTAACCTAACAGAAATATCTACGGATATTCCTGAGGGAGATTATTATATTTGTCCGGGTGTACAATGGGGAGAATATGTATATGGCATTGGAGAATTGCTTCCTGTCACTGTTAATAAAGCCTATGGAAATCCAACTTTAGTGCTAGCTAATGCATGTTTAGAGAAGAATCAGCTTCAGGTAGGGGAAAGGCTTAAGCTGATGGCGGATTTGTCATTAAGTGGAACTGGTAATGTATATGATAAGACTTTGATGGCAGCTATTTTCACTGTTGGTCAGAGTTCAACATCTAATTTGCACTATGCAGATGTTTTTATAGAAAAAGACAAGTCTTTGGACTTTCAAATGGAAATTGATCCGCAAATTGGTGAAGGCAACTATAGTATCAATTTATATAAACCTGAACTACTGGGGGGGTATGATGGAAATAAACCACTATGCAGGCTCAGCTTTTCTGTAGGACCGGCCACCGGTATTGAGGATGAAGTAGCCGATAAGGACGGGTTAGTTATCTATCAGCAGCCGGTAGAAGATATTCTTAATATCCGTACTTCTCATGCAGCCCGAATGATCTCTGTCTATAACCTGTCCGGACAGCAAATGATACAGCAAAAAGAATCCGGGGATAGGAAAGAGTATTCTATTCCGGTAGGAGGGTTGGATGCAGGCTGTTATATTGTAGTATTGCAATCAGCTGATGGTAAGATATACCGGAGCAAATTTATGAAACGTTAGACTATATATATTTATAATGGTGAAACGAGGCTGTTCTATTAACTTAGGATGGCCTTGTCTTTTTAAAAAAAGTATTTAAAATCATTTGACGAACCATATATTTCAGTAATTTTGTCTTTTCTAATGAACAACAAGATAGTGATTTGTGTCATTCGTTGAGGTGCTACTAAACCAACTAACCCCTAACTATATGAGGTGTACGCTACTCTTTCTATTTATTCTTCTTGCAAATCGGCTTCTTGCTGATAATGTAACAGCAGAGCAAGCTCATGCTTTAGCTACCGATTTCTTTAAAACGAATGTTCAAACCCGTAGTACTGCCGCGTCACCACAGTTACAATTAGTTTGGGATGGAGAAGATGCGAATACCCGTAGTGTAGGGAATCTTCCGGCTTTCTATGTCTTTAATAGTACCGACCGGAAAGGTTTTGTTATTATTGCCGGAGATGATGTGGTTATGCCTGTACTAGGCTATTCTTTCACAAACAGCTTTGTGAAAGATGGGATGCCTTCGAATCTGAAAAGTTGGATGAATGGACTGAAAGAACAGATCAATGAGGCAAGAGAGACGGGACTGAATACTTCTGATGTTGTATCTGAAGCGTGGAGAGGGGTGTCGGATATGACAACCGGAGATGTGGTAAAGCAATATAAAACAGCGGAGTGGGATCAAGAGAGTCCTTATAATACGCTTTGTCCTAAAATTGAAGGCACACAGACTGTTACAGGGTGTGTGGCAACTGCTATATCCATATTGATGCGATATCATCAATGGCCGAATGCAGGAACGGGTACTCTTCCTGCTTATAGTTATGATGCGCTAGTTAGTGGAGCCAAAATTCACCAAAATGTATCGGGGAGAACTTTGGGACATACTTATGCTTGGAACGATATGCCACTTCAATATGATCGGAATTCATCCGAGATTTCTAAAAATGAAGTTGCTACTTTGATGTACGACTGCGGTGTTATGGCTCAATCACAGTTTAATATCGCTTCTGCCGGTGGAACCGGTGCCGCTACATTGACAGCTATTCATGGATTGGCAGAGTATATGAATTACAATAAAAGCATGTTGTGTCTTCGTCGTGAATGGTATTCGGATGCAGAGTGGATACAAATGCTGGAAAATGAAATAATGACAGTAGGCCCTGTGCTTTACGGTGGAGCTACTCTTAGTAATGAAGGACATCAATTCATATTGGATGGATATACAACGAAGGATTATTTTAGAGTAAATTGGGGGTGGAGTGGCTATAGCAATGGTTATTTCCTGATTTCAGCTTTGAATCCGAATAATCAGGGAGCAGGTGGCAGTACTGGCGGTGGCTTTGTCGCGAATCAAGACGCTTTGTTCGGGCTAAAGCCGGCGGAAGGAAATTCAAGCTATCAAACATTATTGGCCATGCTTGCTGGGAAATCTCAAGATGGAACTTATTATTCCGGCTTGGAAACCTCTGAAACTCAATTTAATGTAAACTCTTCCTTTATTGTGAAGTGCGGCTTCCTCTGGAATTTGGGATTAGACTCGTTCTCGGGAAAAGTAGCTTTGGCTATGGTTGATAAGAATCTGAATATAAGAGAATTTATATCAAGAATTTCGGATATTCCAAGTATGCAGACATATTATACAGTGTCCTTTGCTCCTTCCTGTAGAATCTCATCGACTCCACAACCCGGTGATCGTATTGTTGCAGTCTACAAAGGAACAAATGATGCCGAATGGAAAGTGGTTCATGGTGGTCCTGATACCACGAATGAGATTATTGTTAAGGCTGATCCTACTTCAATTATAGAGACGAGGCAAGAAATACGATTTACTGCTTTCTGTGATAAGCAACAGGAAACCGTGGTTGTTCATTTGCCGGAGAATTCCCACAGGGTGAATCTATATGATGTAAATGGGCGTCTGTTGAAACAAATATTGTCTGAAGGAAAAGAAACTATAACTTTCTCTTGCCGGGAATATCCTACGGGAGTGTATCTTTTGCAGGCTGTAACGGACAAGGGAATCCATCAATGTAAATTTTTAAAATGAAAAAGAAAATTAATATTGTAATCGCAACCTTACTTGTACTATTGGCGGGTTGTCGTTCTGCGAAAAAAGAAACAATGGTCACATCTGATATGCAAAAGATAGAAATGAATTCTGGAGCAATTACTCCACAGCTGACAGGTGGTAATCCGGCCTCCACCTCTCCGGTGGTTTATATTTATAAAACCAAGGCTGATTATTCACATCAGGTACCGGTGATGATGGATGAGGCTCGTACCCGCATTTTGTCCTATCCTGCGCCCGGGGATTTGAAAATGGGGGATGGGTTACGTCTGCCTACTCTTTTAAATAAGGGATACTTGCTGGATAATAAGGGAATAGGTCCTAATGTGGCTTTTCTTACCTATACGTATGAAGAGTATAGCCAGTTGCCAACAGCACCTTCCATGACCGATCTGATGTCACATATTCTTGATAAGTATCCTTTACTGGAAATTCGTGCATGCGGTCGCCGTGCTGATTATAAAGATATTGTTATAGAATTAAATGAGAAAATAGCAGAAGGATTTCTGCAAAAATAATTATATTTGTCGCCCAATATATAATAAATAGGTATAGTAAATGAAAGAATTTGTAATCTCCGAAGTACAGGCAGAAACGGCGGTATTGGTTGGTCTCATCACAAAAACACAGGATGAGCGTAAGACAAACGAATATCTCGATGAACTGGAATTCTTGGCTGAGACAGCCGGGGCGGAAGTAGTGAAACGATTTACCCAGAAGCTGGATCAGGCACATTCTGTGACCTACGTCGGCAAAGGTAAACTGGAAGAAATTAAAGAATATATCCGGAACGAAGAGGAAGCCGAACGGGAAATCGGTATGGTGATTTTTGACGATGAACTCTCCGCGAAACAGATACGTAACATTGAAGCTGAGTTGAAGATCAAGATATTGGATCGCACCTCGCTTATTCTTGATATTTTTGCCATGCGTGCACAGACAGCCAATGCAAAGACGCAGGTGGAACTGGCACAGTATAAATACATGCTTCCCCGTCTGCAACGTTTGTGGACCCACTTGGAACGCCAGGGTGGCGGTTCCGGTGCCGGTGGCGGTAAAGGTTCAGTGGGACTTCGTGGTCCGGGTGAAACGCAGTTGGAAATGGACCGTCGTATCATCCTGAACCGTATGTCATTACTGAAAGAACGTCTGGCAGAGATCGATAAGCAGAAGTCAACCCAGCGAAAGAACCGTGGACGTATGATACGTGCGGCATTAGTGGGATATACCAATGTGGGCAAATCCACATTGATGAACCTGCTTGCCAAGAGCGAAGTATTTGCAGAAAATAAACTGTTTGCAACATTGGATACTACAGTGCGCAAGGTGATTATTGACAATCTGCCGTTCCTGCTTTCAGATACGGTTGGTTTCATCCGTAAGTTGCCTACTGACCTGGTGGACTCTTTCAAGTCGACACTGGACGAAGTGCGCGAGGCGGATCTGCTGTTGCATATTGTGGATATTTCACATCCGGATTTTGAAGAACAGATAGAAGTAGTCAATAAAACATTGGCGGATATCGGTGCATCCGGTAAGCCAATCATACTTGTATTCAATAAAATAGACGCTTACACCTATGTGGAGAAAGCGGCTGACGACCTTACCCCCAGAACAAAGGAAAACTTAACACTCGAGGAACTGATGAAGACTTGGATGGCAAAGATGGAGGATAATTGCCTCTTTATCTCTGCCCGTGAGAAGATCAATTTGGAGGAACTGAAGAGTGTGGTTTATGCACGCGTGAAAGAACTGCATGTACAGAAATACCCTTATAACGATTTTCTTTATCAGACCTACGAAGAAGAGTAATCAATGATGAATGAAGAATGATGAATGAAGAATCAGGCTGCACACTATTGTGCTGCATGGTAATTCTTCATTCTTCATTCATCATTCTTAATTTAATTGTTATGAATTACAGACATTTAACCGAAGACGAAGTACTCCGGTTGAAAAGCCAGTCGTGTCTGGCGGATGATTGGGGGAAAGTAATGGTAGCAGAAGACTTTGTTACCGAGTTTGTACATCACACCCGGTTCTCGGGAGATGTGCGTTTAGGCGTGTTTCAATCAGAGTTCACATTGCCGGGTGGAATTAAAAAACATTCCGGTTTGCGTCATGTAACGCTCCACAATGTCACGGTGGGGGATAACTGTTGCATTGAGAACATCCAGAACTACATTGCTAATTATGAGATCGGGCATGACACATTCATTGAGAATGTAGACATCATCCTGGTGGACGGATTGAGTAAATTCGGTAATGGGGTAGAAGTATCCGTACTGAATGAAACCGGTGGGCGTGAAGTACTTATCAATGATAAACTTTCCGCGCATCAGGCTTATATCCTGGCGCTTTACCGCCACCGTCCGGAATTGATTTGCCGGATGAAGTCTATTACAGATTTCTATTCCAATAAGCATGCCTCCTCGGTAGGTACTATCGGCAATCATGTGATGATACTCAATACAGGTTCTATCAAGAATGTACGTATCGGAGATTATTGTCACATCTGCGGAACTTGTCGTCTTTATAATGGTAGCATTAATAGTAATGCGGAAGCACCGGTACACCTTGGTCATGGAGTTATTTGTGATGATTTTATCATCTCTTCCGGTTCACATATAGACGATGGAGCTATGCTGAGCCGTTGCTTTATAGGTCAGGCCTGTCGTTTGGGACATAATTATTCAGCGTCCGAATCGCTTTTCTTCAGCAATTGCCAGGGAGAGAATGGCGAGGCATGCGCTATCTTTGCCGGACCGTTCACGGTGACGCATCATAAGTCCACTTTACTGATTGCCGGTATGTTTTCATTCATGAATGCCGGTTCGGGTTCCAACCAGAGTAATCACATGTATAAGTTAGGCCCTATCCATCAGGGAACATTGGAACGTGGTGCTAAAACTACTTCCGATTCCTATATTCTTTGGCCCGCCCGTGTAGGCGCCTTTTCATTGGTAATGGGCCGCCATGTGAATCATTCCGATACTTCTAACTTGCCTTTCTCCTATCTGATAGAGCAGAACAATACTACTTATCTTGTACCGGGTGTCAACCTGCGAAGTGTAGGAACCATCCGTGATGCACAGAAGTGGCCGAAGCGTGATGGACGTACGGATTCCAACAAACTGGATTTCATCAATTACAACTTACTCAGTCCCTATACCGTGCAGAAGATGTTCAAGGGACGGGAAACTTTGCAGAACCTGCGCCATGCTTCGGGCGAACTTTCCGATATCTATTCTTTCCATAGTGCGAAGATCCGTAACTCGGCATTGGTGAAAGGTATCAAGTTCTATGAGATCGCCATCCATAAATTCCTTGGAAACTCTGTCATCAAACGTCTGGAAGGTATTGAATTCAAAAGTAATGAAGAAATACGTACCCGCCTGAAGCCCGACACCACAGTGGGTAGCGGTGAGTGGGTGGACATTTCCGGCCTGATAGCTCCGAAGAGCGAGATAGATGCCCTGATCAATGATATCGAGTGTGGCAAAGTAGACCGTCTGAAGTACATCAATGCTGAATTTGAGAAGATGCATCAGAACTACTACACTTATGAGTGGACCTGGGCTTATGAAAAGTTGGAGGAATACTACGGAATCAAACCGGACAATATTACGGCTACAGACATCATCCGCATTGTAGAGAAGTGGAAAGAAGCGGTAGTCGGGTTGGACCGTATGGTGTATGATGATGCCAAGAAAGAATTCTCACTTGCCTCCATGACGGGCTTCGGTGCCGACGGTTCGCGCGCAGAGAAAGAAATGGACTTTGAGCAGGTACGCGGCGACTTTGAAAGTAATCCGTTTGTCACCGCTGTGCTGAAACATATTGAAGATAAGACAGCGTTGGGTGACGAATTGATAGGCCGTATGCAGAGAGTGTCATCATTTTCACTCTAATTAAAGAAATATTTCAATAATAGTTCTTACCTTTGCTACACGATTCATTAATTTAATTTACGAGTAATTATGGCAACAACACCTCCGTTCAAGTATCAACCTATGTTTGAGCATGGGGAAGATAAGACTGAGTATTATCTGCTTACAAAAGATTATGTATCTGTAAGCGAGTTTGAAGGAAAGCCCATTCTGAAGATTGAAAAAGAAGGTCTTACGGCAATGGCTAACACAGCTTTCCGCGATGTGTCATTTATGTTGCGCCGTTCGCACAATGAGCAAGTTGCTAAGATTTTGCGCGACCCCGAAGCAAGTGATAATGATAAATATGTAGCACTGACCTTCCTGCGCAATGCAGAAGTTGCTTCAAAAGGCGTGCTTCCTTTCTGTCAGGATACCGGTACGGCTATCGTTCATGGTGAAAAGGGACAGCAGGTATGGACTGGTTATTGTGATGAAGAAGCTCTTTCGCTGGGTGTCTACAAAACATATACTGAAGAAAACCTGCGTTACTCTCAGAATGCTCCGTTGAATATGTACGACGAGGTGAACACGAAGTGTAACCTGCCTGCACAAATAGATATCGAAGCTACCGAAGGTATGGAATATAAGTTCCTTTGCGTGACCAAAGGCGGTGGTTCGGCCAATAAGACTTACCTGTATCAGGAAACAAAAGCAATCCTGAATCCCGGCACTCTGGTTCCTTTCCTCGTTGAGAAAATGAAGACGCTGGGTACAGCTGCTTGTCCTCCTTACCACATCGCTTTCGTTATTGGCGGTACTTCTGCTGAGAAGAACCTGCTGACGGTGAAGCTGGCTTCTACTCATTATTATGATGAGTTGCCCACTACGGGTAACGAATACGGACGTGCCTTCCGTGATGTAGAACTTGAGAAAGAAGTGTTGGAAGAAGCTCATAGGATTGGCCTCGGTGCACAGTTCGGCGGTAAATATCTGGCTCATGATATCCGTATCATCCGCCTGCCTCGTCATGGTGCATCTTGTCCGGTAGGTCTGGGCGTTTCTTGCTCTGCCGACCGTAACATCAAGTGTAAGATCAACAAAGAAGGTATCTGGATTGAAAAACTGGACAGTAATCCGGGCGAACTCATCCCGGAAGAAATGCGTCATGCAGGCGAAGGTGCCGTGGTTAAGATAAACCTGAACCAGCCGATGGC
>OGXV01000946.1_pt1 | contig 18142 bp, 13 predicted proteins | sample 1576391 | NCBI WGS metagenome assembly OGXV01 (sample SAMEA3541586, study PRJEB24748) | human gut metagenome | biome: human gut; feature: human-associated habitat; material: faeces | place: China | collected 2012 | reverse complement strand
CCGCTTTCCAGAAAGTAGAACATTCGGAAGTCGTAGCCGTGATGAGTCGTGACGGTGCGAAAGCGAAAGCGTATGCCAAAGAGAGAGGAATCAAAAAATGGTATGACGATGCACAAGAACTGATCGATGATCCGGAAGTAAATGCCATCTACATTGCCACTCCTCCTTCTTCACATGCTACGTATGCCATTATGTCCATGAAAGCAGGCAAACCTGCCTATATTGAGAAACCAATGGCTGTGACGTACGAAGAATGTACGCGCATCAACCGCATATCCAATGAAACGGGAGTTCCCTGTTTCGTTGCTTACTATCGCCGTTATCTCCCCTATTTCCAGAAAGTAAAGGAATTGGTAGAGAACGGGACTATCGGTAATGTTATCAATGTGCAGATTCGTTTTGCCCAGCCGCCACGCGATTTGGATTACAATCGCGAGAATCTTCCCTGGCGTGTGCAGGCTGACATTGCCGGAGGTGGTTACTTCTATGATCTTGCTCCGCACCAGATTGATTTGTTGCAAGATATGTTCGGCTGCATCCTCGAAGCAAGTGGTTATAAGAGCAATCGGGGTGGACTTTATCCTGCCGAAGATACATTAAGCGCCTGTTTCCAATTTGATAACGGATTGGTTGGTAGCGGTTCCTGGTGTTTCGTAGCCCATGACTCTGCCCGCGAAGATCGTATTGAAATTATCGGTGACAAGGGAATGATTTGTTTCTCTGTCTTTACTTATGAGCCTATCGGCTTGCATACCGAAAAAGGACGGGAAGAAATCTGTATCGGTAACCCGGAACATGTGCAACAACCTCTTATTCAGGCAGTGGTCGATCACTTATTAGGTAAGTCCGTTTGCTCCTGCGACGGGGAAAGCGCAACGCTCACTAACTGGGTAATGGACAAGATATTAGGTAAACTATAACCCGAAAAAAAGCAAAAAAAAGTATCATTTTCTTGCGAAGTTTACTGATACTGTTAAAAAATTAATAGGAATATTCCATTGTATATTGTTAGTTTTTTCTATCTTTGTAAAAAGAAGCAAAGGGAAAATGAAACTAACAATATATTTTTTGTGCCATGACTAGAGAAGACTTAATGCGGAAAGCGATCGAGCTCTCCAAAGAAAATGTTGAAAATGGTGGAGGTCCTTTCGGTGCTGTGATTGCCACGAAAGACGGAGAAATAGTTGCAACAGGAGTTAATCGTGTCACTGCATCTTGTGATCCTACGGCTCACGCCGAGGTAAGCGCCATACGTGCCGCAGCTGCCAAACTCGGAACATTTGATCTTAGCGGATACGAAATCTATACTTCCTGCGAACCTTGTCCCATGTGTCTCGGTGCTATTTACTGGGCACGATTGGATAAAATGTACTATGGAAACAATAAGACCGATGCCAAGAATATTGGCTTCGACGACTCTTTTATCTATGACGAACTGGAACTGAAGCCTGAAGACAGAAAGCTTCCTTCCGAAATCTTATTGCATAATGAAGCCCTTACTGCCTTCAAAGCCTGGGCGGCCAAAGAAGACAGAGTAGAATATTAAAAAAACCTCTCACTATTATTAACCTATTAATTACCCCTCAAATGAAAAGAAAAAGCCTTTTATTTGTTATGGCATCAGTATGCCTGTTCAGTTGTCAACAACAAGACGAACTGCAAGACCCCAGTAAAGAAGGTATCAACTTTCTTACTACTGTCGACAATGAAAGTATCACTGACGCTGTTACTCGTAGCAGCAGCAACTTGTCACTTCCTTTAAAAAGTAGTTTTTCAGCCGGAGACGTCATTTCAATGTCCGTTTCCGAGCAGGAATATCAGCCTTTTACCTTGGGAGTAGATAACCAAAATTGGAGCGAGACAGCTACAGATTCGGAAGCTGTAACTTTCTATGCTCATTATCCCGAATTGTCCGGTGATGTAACGACTAGATCCCTCTTTAGTCGCTACCGTGACATCAAAGGCGGTTTAGAATATTTGTTCGGCACAGCCCAAGCCCGCAAAGGTTCTAGCAATGTAGCCCTTACATTCAAGCGAATGACTGCGCCCGTTATTCTACTTGATGAAAAAGGCAACCCGTACGAAGGTAAAGCAATCGTTAAACTTTTCTTGAAGAACAAAGGTGTGCAGGATCTTTTCAACGGTAAAATCGAAGCTGACAAGAATGCAACCCCGGAATATATCAGTATCCGGAAAATTTCAGAAGGTATCCTGACTAACTTGATTCCACAGATAATCAAGGCTGGTGAGAAGATTGGTTCTGTAATTGTAGACGATAAGGAAGAACCTATCATCGCAGATCAGGATATTACCATAGAAGCCGGAAGTCCTGTTACAATGAGAGTTTACGCAGGCCGCGGAATTATTGATGAACGGACTCCGTTACGCAGATAAAACAAAAGAATAAAAGTGATACTAATAAAAATCCCCGGAACCGCTGTAGACACTCAGCATTCCAGGGATTTTTTACACACAAAAGTTATTATTGAAATTGAAAACTGTCTCTTTATTAGATTAGAAGCGCATACCTACGGTAAGAACCACCTTATGATTATTATTGGTTACCTTTGTTCCTGGTAATTCTAAACTATCAAAAGCATAGAATGTTTCTTTATAAGTGTTATACAAATATGCCATATCCACATAGAAACTTTCACCACGATAACCACAACCGAATGTATAATTATTAGTAGCACCCGGATTAGAGAACTCCGTATCAGTACGCATTGAGTTTACAGGAAGATACTTAAAAGCGTCTGATTTCAAAGGAGCAGTTATATGATTATATCCCAAACGGAATGAAAATTCCGGTGCCAGCTTAAATTCAGCTCCAACACGAAGTGTATGAACAGGCTTCATCATCGCTTTAATGTCTTCCGTCTGACCTAATTCATATCCGTCCGGATCTTTCATTTTAGCTTTAGTACGGTCTGAATATTCATACTCAACTCCCAATGCGACGGAAGAACCGATAGTATATCCCATACTTGCATTGAATTTCCACGGAGTAACTAATTTATATTCATATTCTCCTTCAGTATCATTTCCACGAGCATCATAAGGTCTGGTAATATCCTTTGTTTCTTCATTTAAATCAAAAGCAAGATAAGCAGTATTGCGTTCCTTCAAACTAAAGAAAGTCGGGGTATGTACAGCTGCACCTATACGGAACGAAGATGACTCAAAAGGACGAAGAATGAAACCAAGTTTAAAATCAACTCCACTACCATCTACCCAAAAGTCATTTCCTAAGGTATATCCTCCATGGCCATTTCCATCCTTATCTGTAAAGTCTTCATTATATTCGCTGGTCCTATCATAGTTCACACTGTAAAGTCCTAATGTAGCTCCAACATAAAAACGATCATAAAAATTCAACGCACCATTCAAATCAAAAGAATGGATGCCTCCACTTTCTTTTGAACGATAAGACTGGCTCACAGCATCTCCTGCCTGAAAATAGGGCAGATATCCCTCAAAGGGAGGTTCTACATCTGGCTTATTAGGATCAGCTTCCCCATAAACAGGATTCACTAAATGAGCATTATATCCCATAATACCCAACCAAGGCAAATCAGGATTCTGAAAAGCATCATCGCTCTTCAAAGCTGCTTCTGTAAATGGATCAAAACCTCCGTATGAATCAAAGTTTACCATGTTGGCCATTTGAACAGTTTGAGAAGTGTTGAATACTCCACTCATCAGCATACTTCTATTGAATGACTTCATTTTGCGATAATTGAAACCAAAGTTGGCAAATCTCAACGCTGTTGTATTTCCTATTTTTGTAGAGAACACAAATCCGGCATTATCGAATGAGCCATGAAACTTGTCAAGACTCGCTCCATTAGCTTTTGTTCCTGTATTATCAAAACCAAATGACACCATAAAATCATTGCTGCGATAAATTCCGATACCGGCAGGATTGGTTCCCATAGTAGTAATATCTCCACCCAAGGCTCCCATAGCACCACCCATACCTACAAAACGAGCAGTTCCATTTAAATCACTTCCCATCCATCGGTTTGCATCATAGATAGTTGTTTGAGCATTTAGAAATCCTACACCTATCAAAAGAATACAAATCGCTAATATTCTATTACTTTTCATAATCAATCTCTTTTGAAATTATAAATTATCTTCTATAGCTACCGCCAGAACTACGTGAAGAGCCACCACCGCCACTACTACGTGAAGAACTGCCACTGCTACCAGAACTGCGAGAATAACTACCACTGCTACCTGATGAGTAGCTACTTCCACTACTTCTTGAATAGCTACCTGAATTGGAAGAGCGGGATGATGATCTATCAGGTGTATAGCTTCGTGATGTAGAAGTTGAACTTCCGCGTGAGTAGCTACTACCGCTACTGCGACTAGTACTTGTTCTGGAATTTCCCGTTGAACTGTTACTTCTAGTATAGGAAGAACCAGAATTACGTGTGCTAGTACCGGAACTACGTGTACTGCTTGGGCGTGTGTATGTTTCCGTATTCCTACGAGAATATGAACTTCCCGAACGAACAGAACCATTACTACTGCTACGAGTATAATCACGTGTTCCTACTACTCTGCTATTTGCACCTGTAGTGGTACCGGAACGACGAACACTTTGTCCAACTGAAGAATTAGTAGGCCGTGTAGTTGATGAACCTGTTCCTCTTCTATAAGAAGTAGAATTATAATTTCTCGAACCTGAATAATAGGAACGGTTATTTCCATTTATCACACTACGTCCGGCATAATAAGGTCTTCCACCTCCGCCCCAGCCCCAGCTAGGACCACCGTGCCAGTGGTGATGATGTCCCCAATAGCCACCGCCGCCATACCAGCCGCCCCAGTAGCCTCCGCCCCAATAACCCGGAGAATATCCCCAAGCGTAATAAGGACGATTCCATCCCCAGCCATAGTTCCATCCCCAACCGTAAGAGCCATAACGCCAATCCCACCAGAGTGGATTACTGAATGTCGGGAACGCATAAGCATACATACCGTCGGTATATACGTTCCAGTCCCATGAATTCGGACCGTAAACTACATCCCAATACAACGGGCTGCTGATGCTGATAGCAAAACGCGGATTGCGGAAACGGATGATACGTTCAGCGTATTCATAGTCGTCTTCCGTACCATTGAATTCGCCCGTCACCCATTCTCCGTCCAAATCCGGATTAGATTTTTCTTTTATATATAAGGTATCATTATCCATTACGAATTCATTTTCACGTGCATCGTAACGGCGGTTATATTCATCCACATCCCGTGTTCTTCCCTTACGGTCCTGAACCACTACTGTAGTACCCGGTGAAGTATAGATGTTGGTCACCTGTTTCTTCGTTTCCTTCTTAACCGGAGTTTCTTTCTTCTCCTGTTTGTCTTTTGAAGGAATGAAGTAAAGGTCGTCATCAGCGCTTTGTGCCATCAAGCCTATCGGGAGGCACAAGGCAAATAGCAAGAAATAAACAATCTTTTTCATATCATCTCGGTTTATGTAATTACTTAAACTTATTCACGTTACAAAGATAAGGAAGAGATTTTTTGTTCAGGGGAGATTTTCCCCAAAGGATAATAGGGATTTCCCTATTTCACCACTGTTATGCAGGAAAAAGGGTACTTTTACTCTATCAAAATGAAGGTATTTAACTTACGGTATCAATGGTATAGTAAACTTCACATATTCCTGATCTACGACCTCCCAGCTTCCTCCAAAATATTCCACAAGCATACGATTCATCTCACTTTGAATCACAATACTCTGATTAGGATTGGGCGTTAAAAGAATAGAATGATAAGTAGTGACTACAATCTTTCCCTGCTCTTTATCCACTTCTATACTTACAGTCAGTGCATTGCCTCTCTCCATCGGAACAAAAACGGAACGCATCAGCCTGAACAACCAATTCCCATCGTAACGAACCTGAAAATTAACACCCTGCTCCAACTGATTGTTTACCTGCAAAGTGTGATTGGTAGAAGCAGCTGCAAGCGCTTCCTCCAGATAAGTATGAAAGAAAATATCCGCTACCTGGAATTTCATCATTCCAGCTTCCAAACGGGACAGATCAAGTATATCATTGATTAGTTGAGACAACTCGGTAGCCGTTTTAGATATCACGCCGGATGCCTCGTCTTTCTCTTCTTTTGTGAATTCCTTATCAGAAGCCAGCGCTAAAGAACAATTCACCACTTCAGTCAGCGGTTCGCGTATCGCATTATTCATATTGGAGATAAACGATTCTTTGACCTTATTTATTTTAACCACTTCCTGCGTTATCAGCCGCATCTTCTTCTCCGATCTGCGAAGCTCTCTGTTAATGCGATATTTAAATATGGAGAAAATAAGCAGAACTACTATAATGACAGCAATCAGCACCAATACGGAAAGATTGATATAATAACGGAAGCTCAATGTCTGCAATTGCATTTTCTCCGTAGCATGGGCATTCTTAATGAAATCCACCTGCTTATTGTATATAGACACCAGAATGGAGTCATTAGCCTCCAATGCTTTTTCATACAACGGTATAGCCTGCTCATACTCATCCATATTCAGAAAGATATCCGCCTTATTGAGCAATGCGTTATTATAATAAGAATACTCTATTTTCAGGTAACCGGCAATAAGTGAATCCACGCTGACCAGTGCCTTGTCCCATTGATTCGTAGCCACAAAATAGCTTTTGTTCACCTCATAGTATCTCAACTTATTAATGAAATACTCACCGGAATAATATTCATCGGTCAACCGAATATACTTCTTTGCATTCTGCAAGTCTTTGATTGCCAGATAATATTCTGCATAAGATATATATAAATAGAAGAAGTCGATCTTTAACTTTAATTTCTGTTCAGGTCGTTTGCTGACTTCCTTTAAAAGCATCTCCTCCCGCAGCTGTATGGCTTTCAGGAAGCCCGGATAATTTTTAAGTTCTTTATAGGTAGCTATCAAACTATTATTTATATCGGCAAAAAAGACATAATCATTAAATTCCAAGGATGTGGCACATGCCTTTTCCAACATATCAGCAGCCTGTTCAAGTCTGTCAGTCACACGATAAGCACGCGCAATACTTTGATATGCAAGCACAACTCCCTTTTTGTTTTTCAATGCTTGTGCTTCACGCAACATATCTTCCGCCTTGTTCCCCAATTCTTCAAAAGCTTCATTTAGAACCAGCAAATCAATAGCGCACTGTTTCCCCAAGAACATCAAGTCGTAATACTTTTCTTTTTGTGCCAAAGGAACCAATAGATCAAGCCATTTCTGAAGACTGTCACGATCGTTTGCATTAAAGCACATATAGATCTGATACAGATAGGCACGACATTTATATAAATTGTCATTCTGTAATTCTGCTTCCTTCAACAGTTCATCTGTATATTGTTTCCTCAATAGAGGTTCGGGCTTGCAGATGTCAATCAATTCACACAAAGTCTGCAAGCGTAAAGTGTCATGCTCCTGTGTTTCCAATCTTTGAACCAATGCATTTTTCACATCACTGTCTCCTGCATACACATACGTCAAACCGCCAAGAAACAGCCAGCACAACAATACTATCAGTTTATTCTTCATTCTCATACTTCAGGCTTATTGTCATATAACGGATGTGTAAATATAAATCTTGCTCCGGAGGTGTATTTAGAGTCAATCCAGATCTTTCCATTCAGATGCCCTACAATAAACTCACAAAGGGAAAGGCCGATACCACTTCCTTGAACTCCCTCATGCAACTTCTCGAAACGGGAGAATATAGAAGATTGTTTATCCAAAGGAATGCCACAACCTGTATCTTCTACCGTAAAAACTGCTTCCTTTCTTTCTGCATCCACATCAAGCAAAAGAGTAATCGTGCCTGAAGGAGTGAACTTCGTCGCATTAATCAACAGATTAATAAGGACCTGCTGTAGACGAGTACTGTCTGTATACAGTTCCAGTTTATCCAATGAAGTTCGGAACACTACCTCCGCAGCCGTTTTCTTCACTCTCTCAACGGTTCCAATCGTATTCCGGCACAATGCCACTATTTCATGTTGCTGCAGATTAAATGACATGTTGCTTTCCTCCTGTTCGGACAATTCCATCACATCATTAATCAGTTTATGAAGCATCTCTGCATTCTGCCTGATATTCTCTCCACACATCTGCCGGGTTTCATCATCAATGGCATCTCCCATGGATGACAACACCTCCGAGAATCCGACAATAGCATTCAACGGTGTCCGGATTTCATGTGTCATATTTGAAAGAAACATACTCTTGGATAAAATAGAGCGTTTCGCTTTATCATTGGTTTCAGACAACCTCACCCGCGATTCGGCCAACTCCTTATTACTTCTTTTTATGATAAAAATCAAAACTCCCACGATAATCAGTGCGACCAGAGAAAAACACATTATCCGTATCAATAACCCATTATACGCTTCGGCATTCTCCAAATTCGTACGGTCGGCAATATAGGTAGAGCGAATGGAATCCAAAGATTCTACAAACTGTTCTGTGTTCAAGGACTGCCCCAACTCTTTCACCTCATGATAGAGAAGGCAGGCATCTTTCAGGTTCCCCATTTCATGCAATAAAGCTCCCTTTGACTGCAATGCATTTTTATATTCATACAGACTGCCTCTATTTTTAGTAGCCACAAGCAGAGAATCATATAATGTAATTGCTTTCGAATATTCTTTCTGGAAAAGGTAATAGTTTATAAATAAATCCAAAGACAAACCGGAGAAATGCCGGTTTTCTTTCTGCAAGCTTTCTATTTCTCTCCAGCATTTGGCAACCTGCTCCTGATTCTTCATCTTGATATAGCCCAATGTGCGGTATGCACAAAGATAGAATTCAAAGTCTTTCTGTCCTGTCTCAATTTCGGAAAAGTATTTCTCCGCTACCTCCAAATATTCCATCGCCAGTTGCACCTTATTCATCTTCAGATAGGTATGTATTTGCTGAATGGTCAGACGAAGTTTTATAAAGACGTCATTGCTATCCTTGAGTTCTGCTTCGGCTGCCAAAAATGTTTCAGCTGCTAATGCATAGAGTCCGGCATGCATATAGGTATCTCCCATAGCCTGCAATGACAAGGCTCTTCCCTCGGAATATTTTAAGTCCTTGGCTTTATCATACATTTCATGCGCCTGAACAATAGCTTCACCGGTCTCTCCTTCCAGACAGGTGGTATTGACTTTAATCTGGGCTACAATGAATGCTGTTTTAAGATCATTCTGTTTCCAGGATTCTTCTCCGATTTCCGCACATAATTTTAGAATAGAATCTGTCCATGCGGAAGTTGTGGAATAAGTAAGGTTACGGTTGGAAAGAGAAAATAATTCCGGTAGTTTTTGTATAGATTGAGCTTTGATAGTATTTCCCTGACCCGCAAACAGATATACGGTGAAAAATAATAATATTAGTATGCTTTGCTTATGTTTATGCTTCATATTTAAAATAGGAACCCTCATTAATCGTCCATGCAGCAAATATACAAAAAAAATAATAGTAACATATACTTCACCCAAATACTTCGTCAATAATTCGTTTTTTGAGTATCTTTGCATCTTCATCATTCAGATTAAAAGAAAGATTATGAAATACTTTGAATTTTCATTCCAGACACATCCTTGCACCGAAACGGTGAACGATGTATTAGCTGCGGTATTGGGCGAGGCAGGGTTCGAAAGTTTTGTTGAAAGCAAAGACGGATTGACTGCGTATATTCAACAAGACTTATGCGACGAGACTGTGATTAAAAATGCCATAGCCGAATTTCCTTTACCCGACACAGAAATCACCTATACTTATGTGGAAGCAGAAGACAAGGACTGGAACGAAGAATGGGAAAAGAACTTTTTCCAACCTATCATCATTGGCAATCGCTGTGTGATTCACAGTACTTTCCATCAGGATGTTCCCCAAGCGGAATATGATATTGTTATCAATCCGCAAATGGCTTTCGGCACCGGACACCACGAAACGACAAGTCTTATCATTGAAGAATTACTGGACAGCGAACTGACTAATAAATCTCTACTGGATATGGGTTGTGGGACTTCCATTCTCGCCATCCTGGCACGAATGCGGGGTGCACGTCCTTGCACAGCTATCGATATAGACGAATGGTGTGTACGCAACTCCATCGAAAATATCGAATTGAATCATGTAGATGATATTGCTGTTTCACAGGGAGATGCCTCGTCACTGACCGGAAAAGGTCCTTTCGATATTATCATTGCCAATATCAACCGGAATATATTACTGAATGACATGAAACAGTATGTTACCTGTATGCATCCGGGATCCGAACTGTTGATGAGTGGATTCTATGTAGATGATATTGCTGTTATCCGCGAGGAGGCAGAAAAGAACGGACTGACTTATGTTCATTATAAAGAGAAGAACCGCTGGGCAGAAGTGAAGTTCATCTTTAAAGCGTGATATTGATATACACTGACATTCATTTCGGAAGACCGGACGTTTACCTCATAAAAAGAGACATATCTTTCCTCTTAATACAAAGGAAAGGTATGTCTCTTTAATCTTTATTCCGGTCACTATTCACCGGTTCTAGTACTTATCAGGAGTTATTCAAACTCTTTTTTGACCTGTTTACACCATTCTTTTATTTTCTCTTCCGCCTGTTCTGACTGATTATCCAAATCGATAACCAAACCGCACCATTGACCATCACGCAATGCCTTAGAACGTTCGAAGGTATATCCGCTGGAAGAAGTAAAGCCGACTAGCGTAGCTCCATCTTCTTCAAACACCTCTGCCAACAGTCCGATGCCATCTGCAAAATTCTCCGGGTAACGTATCTGATCTCCCAAGCCGAAGATTGCGACCTTTTTTCCTTTCAATTTCATTGTCCGTAATTCCGGCAACAGTTCATCCCAATAAGTCGGAAGTTCTCCGTCAAACCAGGTTGAAGCACCGATAATGAAACAATCATAAGCCTCAAAGTCATTTTGCCAGGCCTGTTCAATAGGCACTGTCTCTATCTTTTCCTTACCGAATTCTTTCTGTATTTTCTCTGCTACCCAACTCGTTCTTTCGGCTTTGGTAGCATAAAATAAACCTATCTTTTTCATAATCCACACTATTTAATATTCCAATAATTTCCGGGCAGCCTCGTATATCTTGGCCTCATCCGGCAGAATTTCCTTTTCCAAAATCGGATTAAAACCGACAGGAGTAAAAGTAGAACCGACACGCTGCACCGGTCCATCAAGATAGCGGAACATCTCTCCACTAATCATAGCAGCAAGCTCCGCACCAAAACCGGAGAATACTTTATCTTCATGAACGACCAATGCCTTGCTCGTTTTCTTGACCGATTCGAATATCGCCTCTTTATCCAACGGAATCAAGGAACGAATATCAATGACTTCCACTTTCCAGCCACCTTCTTTTTCTAATCGTTCTGCTGCGTGCAAACAGAAATGGGTGGTATTGCCATAGGTAATAATGCTCAAATCTGTTCCCTCACGACGAATACGTGCTTTCCCGAAAGGTACTTCAAAATCTTCCGGCACTACTGCCGCCGCTTCTACCGAATTATACAATGCTTTCGGTTCGAGGAACAACGTGAAGCCTTTGGATCGCATACTGGTACGAAGTAATCCGGCAGCATCATCCGCAAAAGACGGGCAGACAATACGTGCCCCCGGTAAAGTGGTCAAAGCTCCCTCCAGGTTTTGAGAATGATACAAGCCTCCACCGATATAGCCACCGGAAGCCAGACGCAGAGTTATATTCGGAGCAAATTTCCCATTGCTACGCCAGTACTCATGTGTACACTCCACATATTGTTCTACGGCAGGCCAGAAATAATCGGCAAACTCCGCTCCCTCAATCACCACATGAATTTTAGGATCAAAGCGACTCATTCCATTGGCGGTGCCTACAATATAATCTTCTGCAATCGGTGCACTGAATACACGGGCTTCGCCGAATTCCTGCTGCATACCTTTGGTTACATTAAACACGCCTCCTTTTTCCCTGTTTGCCACATCCTGTCCCCAAATAAAGGTATCGGGATTATAGCGGAATTCAGCTTTCAATGTTTCATTAATGGCATTGACCAGAAAAGTCTTCTCCCCTTCCGCCTCATGTGTACCGTCTTTATATTTCTGTGGCTGATAAGGCTCGGGCATTACAAAGTCATAAATGCTTTTAGGATCAGGATCGGGAGCAGCCAAAGCCTTCCGGTTGGCAGCAGACAATTCTTTCTTTGCATCAGCCTCTATTTGTTGCAGTTCTTCCTCGGTCAGACGTTTATAACGCAGCAGCATCCGGCGGAACTTCATCAAGGGATCAGCATCTTTCACATATTCCAATTCATTCTCATCCCGATACAAGGTGTGTTTATCTGAATTGGAGTGCGAACCGATCCGGACACAATTCGCCTGCACAATAACCGGATTACGGGTACTGATAGCATATTCCCGCGCTTCGGTCATAGCATTCATCGAATCGAATACATCCTTTCCGTTACAATAGATAATCTTCAAGTTCTTGAAGCCCGAGAAGTTCTCGGCCACTTTACGGTTGGCAGTCTGTTCCGATTTGGGTACGGAAATACCATACCCATTATCTTGTATTACAAAAATTACCGGAAGACGTTCGAGACTCGCACCATTGATAGCTTCGTAAACGAATCCTTCGGAAGTAGCCGACTCTCCGTGAGAAGTGATAGCCACGCCTTTATGTCCATAATATACCATTGCCCTGGCCACACCTGCTGCGTGAAGGTCGTGTGTGCCAGTAGCAGAGGAGATGTTTTCAATGTGCCATTCCGGTTTGGCGAAATGGTTCGACATGTGACGTCCTCCGCTACCCGGGTCCGTTGCTTTGGAAATACCGTTCAGGATAACTTCTTCCGGAGTCATTCCGGCAGAAAGCACGGTTAACATATCCCGGTAGTATGGGAACAGGAAATCTTCACCGAGGGTGAATACCTGACCGACAGCAAGTTGAATACCATCATGTCCTGCATAGGGAGCATGATAAGACCAACCCAAAGATTGCAACAGGTAAGACGGTGCCTTTTCGTCCAAGGCACGCCCCAATGTCATCAGATGATACCACTTTTTCAGGGTTTCTACATCTGTAGTCTTTATATCATATTTCTTTTTCATGAGTAATGAAGTTCTTAATGAATGAAACAATCAGTTATCAGCCTTTCCAATTTTCGAGATAGTCGGCTATAAAATGCAGGAAGTTACCTCCCAACATTCCGTCTACTACCCGATGATCGTAAGACAAAGACAAGTACATTTTATGCCGGATTGCAATCGTATCACCCTCCGGAGTTTCTACAACAGCAGGTTTCTTCTCAATATACCCTACTCCCAAGATAGCTACTTGCGGCTGATTAATGATTGGCGTACCGAACAGGCTCTTGAATGTACCAAAATTGGTTATCGTAAATGTACCCCCATCAATATCTTCCGGCATTAATTTGTTATCCCTTGCTTTCAAGGCCAGAGAATCGATAGCAACAGCCAACCCGTTCAGATTCAGATGATCGGCATCATGTACCACAGGAACAATCAGATTTCCATCATTCAAAGAGACGGCAATACCGACATTAATATGCTTTTTGAAAAGAATATTGTATCCATCTACCGATACATTCACCTGTGGATAGGCAGCCAATGCTTTTGCCACGGCTTCCGTTATCACAGGCATATAAGTCAGTTTCACTCCTTCCCGGCGGAAGAAAGCGTCTTTATTCTTTTCACGCCAACGTACCAATTTGGTAACGTCTACTTCTACTACATTGGTCACGTGAGGAGATACTTTCTTAGACATAACCATGTGGTCGGCAATAATCCGGCGGACACGATCCATCTCTTTTACTTCGACTCCAGACATTGCTACAGGAGCAACCTTCGGACTTGCCTGTTCAGAAGAAACAGCAACTGATGGTTTGCTTGCGGCCGGAGCAGCAGCAACAGATGCCGGCTTCGGTTCAACACTACCTCCTCTTTTCTTCTTTTCAATATAATCTTTTATATCTTTCTTACTCAATCGCCCTTCATAACCGGTTCCTTGTATAGCATCCAGCTCTTCTTTCGGAATTTTAGCTTCCCGCGCCAACTGAATCACAACAGGAGAGTACCAACGTTCTTCCTCTGCAACAACAGGTTTCGATGCTGTATTCGCTGATTCGTTCTTAGCAGTTTCCGCTGACGATGGTGATGTTTCAGAAACATTTACCGGCTCCGTTCCTGAAGATTCTTCTCCATCCAAATCAATTATAGCGACTACTGTTCCTACAGCAACCGTATCACCCTCCTTATATAAAATCTCCACCACTTTTCCCGCTACAGGAGAAGGGATCTCCGCACTTACTTTGGCAGTATTCACTTCAAAAAGTACATCGTCTTCCTGAATCATATCACCTACCTTTACAGACCAAGAGACGATTGTCCCTTCGGTTATACTCTCGCCCAACTTAGGCATTTTTATTTCGAATTTTGACATAGACAGTAAATTTATTATTCAACCTTGATATATTACAACAACGGGCTGAAATAGAAAGTTTTAAGTTAAGTAAAATTTAACCGGATACTGACAAAGCCAGCCCGGGCATCAACGACTATATATCCACTCTTTCTGAATATATTTCCCTTCCCGAAGCTGATTAACAGCCTCTATTTCCTTCCCGGTAAAAGCACTGACAGATTGGGAATCACTGAAATACTGAAAAGCCTTCTCTTTAAAATCAGTTACAGTTCCCTCCGATAAATGACTCCGAATATTGGTTACCTCACTCCGAACGGAAGGAACGGCATATACTGACGATAAGGTTTCATCATCAACCATCGGTTCCGGATTCAAAGCTTTATGCAATGCTGCCAGATCCGTATCATACAATAAAGTGCAATGATACAACACCCGATTCTTATGCAAGCATTGCGCACTTCCTGAAATTTTCAATCCATTCAGATAAATTCCCAATCGTTCATCTCCTTTTACCATCAGGCCTATAGAGTTCAGGAAATCCAATGTCCGTTGCAAGTACGTAACAAATTCCGGCAATCGGGGAGCCGTTTCTATAAAAGTCAGATTGACATTGCCCAAATCATGATACACCGCTCCCCCACCCGAAAAACGACGGGCAATATGTACTCGTTCCTGTTCCGCCCATTTCTTATCGACTTCCGACCGCAACCGCTGATGCTTACCTATTACCACAGAAGGAGTATCCTGCCAAAGCATGAAAATATCTTCATTTCCCTGCTTCAACAGATACTCTTCTGCTGCCAAGTGAAAGTAAATATCAGTAAACGGACTATAGATACATCGAATCATAGATCAAGCGGAATAAGAGTTAAAACATAATTTCGTGATAGATCTCTCCAACCGTAGGATGTGGAAACACAGTCTTCTGGAATTCCTCCACCGTGTACCCTCTCTGAATAGCAATACCTGCTATCACAATAAGTTCTGATGCCGGATTTCCCAACATGTGACAACCGATAATCTTCCCATCTTCATCCTGAATCAGCTTACAGAGTCCGTTTCCCTGTTCATTCTCCGCAACGAACCGTCCGGAATAAGCCATCGGTAATTTCGAAATACGGTAAGGAATTCCTGATTTTACCAGTTCTTCTTCCGTCTTTCCCACTCCCGCCACTTCAGGGTTGGTATAAACGACTCCCGGAACACAATCGTAATTCATCCGGTCTTCCACTCCTAAAATATGATTGATGGCGACTTCTGCTTCACGGATAGCAGTATGCGCCAATAAAGAGTAGCCTGTAATATCACCACACGCATATACACGAGGATGCGAAGTCAACAGATGTTCGTCTACTTTCACTCCATTCCGATGCAGTTCTATATTCAGCTTGTCCAGTCCTACCTTGGATAGATTTGCCTTACGTCCTACACTAAGCAAGATCTTCTCCGCTTCAATAGTAGACGTCTTACCTTCTTTTTCTATCACAACTCCATGAGGATTTACTTCCACCACTTTCGTATTCAAATAGAAAGTGACTCCCCGTTTGGCATATTCGGCACGAAGCATACCACTGGTTTCCTTATCCATCGCTCCCAGAATCTCTGGCATCATTTCCACCACATGTACTTTCACGCCCATACTGTTGAAGAAAGAAGCAAACTCCATCCCGATCACTCCGCCACCAATAATGACCAGTGTCTTAGGGAGTTCCTTTATTTCCAATGCCTCCTTGGAAGTCCAATAACTGATTTCTGACAGTCCCGGTATAGGAGGAATCACTGTATCAGAGCCGGTACATACCAGCAAATATTTCACGGAATAGATTTCTCCGTCACAAGTGATTTGTATTTTCCCATCTTTTTCTCCTTCTATCAGAGCTTCTTTTTCTACAATAGTCACTCCGTAAGAACTCACAGTCATCTTCACACCGCCCGTCAACATTTTTACTGTTTTATCTTTACGGCTCATAATCTTGGATAAATCGAACGAAGGAGATTCGGCAGAAACGCCGTATTTGGAAGCACTCTTGATGCTATCCAGTATTTTAGCAGAATATAACAAAGTTTTAGTAGGAATACACCCCTCATTGAGACATACTCCACCCATTGCCTTTTTCTCAAAAAGAACGGCCTTTAATCCGTTGGCCCCTGCCCGTTCGGCAGCTGTGTACCCGGCCGGACCACCACCAATAATAGCTATATCAAAGTTCATAATCGTATTTTTTTAGTAATAATACGATTATAACAAATATGAGAAGAGATAAGTTGTAGGGAAAAGAAATACCCGTTACTTAATTGTCAGCTTTTTAAGTTCCTCTAACGAGCCATTGAACACATTCAAATCTACGTCTTCTTTAATGCCGGGGACACTTCCTACATCCGTATGTTGCCAAAAGTGCCATTTTCCCTGATACCGCACAGAGTCCACATAATAATGAGCAATCCAGTAAGGGTATGCATTGAAGATAGAGTCGTCCAGATAACGGGTTTTAAATTTATAAGAGGTATAAAGAATAGGTTTCACTCCATAATGAGATTCCACCCGGTCCAGCCAGCGCTTGATGCCTTGCTGTAATTCCTTTTTTTCCTTCCGCCCGGTCACTTCCACATCAAGTACGGGAGGTAAATCACCGGAAACAAGTTTTACCGTGCGAATAAAGAAGTCCGCCTGTTTCAAAGCATCCGTGCTTGGAATATAAAAATGATAAGCGCCACGGATAAATCCATGATTACGGGCATTGGCAAAATTTGCCTCAAATGTGGTATCGTTATGATCTCCTCCTTCTGTTGCCTTCATAAAGACAAAATGCAAAGGAGTAGCCGTCTCTTTATTCTGCAACAGCTTCTTCCAGTCAATCTTTCCCTGATAGTGAGAAATGTCAATACCATGAATATCATATCCGTCAGGGATGCAGACACCATATTCCTTTAAGCCATGGCAAGGTTTCCATCGATAAGCATAAGGGCGGATAAAGAAATAATAGAAAGCGACGGAGAAACAACCGACAATCATCACTGCCAGAATATTACGAAGCCAGGTAGGCATCACAGTTCGATGCTTCACCTGTTCCTTTTTTGAGGTACGGGAAGTTTTGGAAGAAGAGGTCGTTCCCTTTCTTTTAGTAGTGGAAACAGTTCTTTTCTTCTGTACGGCAGACATCGGGTTGTTGCGTTGCGGCATTTACTTTAAACGATCAATGTTTTTAGAGATAGGCACGGATTACACGGAATACACGATTTATAAGAAATAACTAAAAAACCGTGTTAATCCGCGTAATCCGTGCCTGAGAGAAACCTTCATTGCAGCTGTTATTGCAACTGTTACATTAACAACTGCTCTGAAGTGTATTTATTTAGCTTGTTCCAGTTGCAAAGTCTTAGTTGCCTGGTCGCAAACTTCTGTAGGACCGAAGTATTGGATCGGACCCGGATATACATAATCCGTTTCGATAGCCCAACGTTCGCGTTGTGAAGCAAATGCTTTGAAAGGAGCACCATCCAGTTTTACCAATGCTTTCTGGATAACCGGCTTCATTTCACCGTGACGACGTTCCATATTCATCATCATAGTAATAGGCACACCACCAGCAATCCATTCGGCAGCAGGAGCTGTTGTGTTACGTACAGAAGACATATAACCAGTCTTACCGTTAGCAATCAACATAGAAGCTGTGT
>OGXV01000945.1_pt1 | contig 18145 bp, 19 predicted proteins | sample 1576391 | NCBI WGS metagenome assembly OGXV01 (sample SAMEA3541586, study PRJEB24748) | human gut metagenome | biome: human gut; feature: human-associated habitat; material: faeces | place: China | collected 2012 | reverse complement strand
ATAACTGAAGGGGTGGATCGCTTGATGTATGTTCTGAAGAAGTATGGTTATAAGATTGCTATCCTTTCGGGAGGTTTCACCTACTTTGGACAGTATTTGCAGAAGAAATACGGTGTTGATTATGTATATGCCAATGAACTTGAGATTGTAGACGGCAAGCTGACGGGGCGTTATTTGGGAGATGTGGTAGATGGAAAGCGTAAAGCGGAACTGCTGCGATTGATCGCTCAGGTAGAAAAAGTAGATATCGCTCAAACCATTGCTGTTGGGGATGGAGCTAATGATCTTCCTATGTTGGGAGTTGCCGGTCTTGGCATTGCCTTTCATGCAAAACCCAAAGTTGTGGCCAATGCCAAACAATCTATTAATACGATTGGGCTTGATGGCGTACTTTACTTCCTGGGATTTAAGGACTCTTATTTGAATATGTAAGAGTGGAAAGAATAAAAGAACCCGAAAAATTTGTACTACGTAGTGAATTTTCTATCTTTGCGAGCAAATAAAATAAACGATGAAGTTTTCCGAATTACAATTAAATGACAATGTACTTGAAGCACTCGACGCTATGCGTTTTGAGGAATGTACTCCTATACAAGAACAAGCGATCCCAGTAATACTCGAAGGTAGAGATTTAATCGCTGTAGCGCAGACAGGAACCGGTAAGACGGCTGCCTTTTTGTTGCCTATATTGAATAAATTGTCGGAAGGTGGACATCCGGAAGATGCCATCAACTGTGTGATTATGTCACCTACCCGTGAACTGGCCCAACAAATAGATCAACAAATGGAGGGCTTCTCTTATTTTATGCCTGTTTCAAGTGTGGCTGTTTACGGAGGAAATGACGGAATACTTTTTGAGCAGCAGAAAAAAGGCTTGATGCTTGGTGCCGATGTGGTTATAGCTACACCGGGACGCCTGATTGCACATCTGAGTCTGGGATACGTTGATTTATCCCGGGTTTCTTATTTTATTCTTGATGAAGCAGACCGTATGCTTGATATGGGGTTCTACGAGGATATTATGCAGATCGTAAAATATTTGCCAAAAGAACGCCAGACGATTATGTTTTCCGCTACCATGCCAGCTAAGATTCAGCAATTGGCCAATACTATCCTGAATAACCCTGCTGAAGTCAAACTGGCCGTATCGAAACCTGCTGAAAAAATTGTTCAGGCTGCTTATGTCTGTTACGAAAATCAGAAATTGGGTATTGTAAGAAGCTTGTTTGCGGAAGAGGTGCCCGAAAGAGTTATCATTTTTGCATCTTCAAAGATAAAAGTAAAAGAAGTGGCAAAGGCGCTGAAAATGATGAAGTTGAATGTTGGAGAAATGCATTCTGATCTTGAGCAGGTACAGCGTGAATTTATTATGCATGAATTCAAATCGGGACGTATCAATATTTTGGTCGCTACAGACATTGTATCCAGAGGGATAGATATTGATGATATCCGGTTGGTGATTAATTTCGATGTTCCACATGACAGTGAAGATTATGTTCACCGCATCGGACGTACTGCACGTGCGAACAATGATGGAGTTGCCCTCACGTTTGTGAATGAGAAAGAACAAACTAATTTTAAGAATATCGAGAATTTCCTCGAAAAAGAAATTTATAAGATACCGGTACCGGCTGAATTGGGGGAAGCTCCTCAATATAATCCTCGTTCGTATACTAACGCAGGAAGAGGAGGAAGAAACTTCCGGAACGGAAATAGAAAAAATAATAACGGTGGACGTTCTACGGCACCCAGATCGGGCAGAAGATAAGCGTAAAGCTTTTCTGCCCTTTTTCTCTTAATACTCTTTTTACTATTTGTAATTCTTCGGTCAGGTCGGTTTATTTATATTTTGCAGCCGTTATATTTAGTTTTCCATCGAAACTGATGGTAAGATTCACAAGATTGCATACCGGACTTTCCGGAATACAGACGAGTGCTTGATAATGATAGCCTTTGCGGTCAATTCCTGTAAAATTCATATCAGATAGAATGGCCTGTTGCAGAAAATCTGTTGGAATTACATCTACAAACATTTGCTTGGTAATGTCCTTGGCATATAAACTTTTTTTGCCTTCATACACACATATATGCATTACATTGTCATAGTAAATATTGTCCATACTGATACCATCTTCCGAATAAGTTGTTTTCACTACTTTCATTTGTGAGGGGTTGATGTATACATAGGCTCTGTAGCGGACGCCATCGAACATTACCACACTGTCCTTCTTAGTGACTTCTGTATAGGTCGGAATAATTTCAACCGACTTAAAGGAGAATGCCAATGTATCATTAGGATCTTCCGACTTATGGAGCTTGATAATATTATCAGCCAGAGAATGGAACCAAAAAGAATATTCACTCTGCTTGTCAATTTGATAGTGGGTTACGTCTTTGCCATAGGTATAGAGCGTGTCTTTTAGGATTTTGAAATAAACCGGAGCACTTTGAGCATCGGAATAATAAATCGTATCTCCTATTATGCGCATCAAGGGAGTTTCAGTTTCATCATCAAGCCAAATGCCTTGGAGAATCTCTTTGGCCTTGGGGTCTTCATTTTCTTCAGAGGGCTGTTGTCCTTTGCCATTATTGCATGCTACGAATAAGACCGTCAGTAACAATGTTGCAATGTACTTTATCATCTGTTTAATTTTGTGCAAAATTACTCATTTATATCGATAAAGATATGAAAAAAGAGCTGAAAAGTAAATTGGGGGTTACAAAAAAACTCTTAACTTTTCAGCTCTGTTATCAAGTTTGTGAGGATGCGGTGGTATAAGGTATTATTTGCCGATACAATGGTAAATAAAACCCTGTTCTTCCATTTCTTTTTTATCATAAATGTTACGTCCGTCCATGACTACCTGTTGTGACATTGTTTTTTTCACAACGGCCCACGAAGGCAGACGAAATTCTTTCCATTCGGTTACCAGCATCAAAGCATCAGCATCCAAAACCGCATCATACATGTCGCGTGCATAGTATATGGTTTCGCCGATTCGTCTTTTACATTCATTTGCTGCTGCGGGATCATAGGCGCGTACTTTGCAGCCGGCTTTCAGCAGTTTGTCAATTAGGACCAATGCAGGTGCTTCGCGCATGTCATCTGTTTCCGGTTTGAATGCCAATCCCCACAATGCAACTGTTTTACCTTCCAGATTTCCATTATATTGTTTTACCAGTTTGTCGAATAACAGGCTTTTCTGATTTTCGTTCACTTCTTCTACTGCCTGCAACACACGCATCTGATATCCATTCTGTTCTGCTGTCTTTATCAAAGCTTTTACGTCTTTGGGGAAACATGACCCACCATAACCAATGCCTGGATAAAGGAACTTACGTCCGATACGGGTATCCGAACCGATACCGCTACGCACCATATTTACATCAGCTCCTACTAACTCACACAGATTAGCGATGTCGTTCATGAAACTGATACGAGTAGCCAACATTGAGTTTGCGGCATATTTGGTCATTTCGGCAGAGGGAATATCCATGAATATCACGCGGAAATTATTTAGCATGAATGGCTTATATAGCTTAGTCATTAATTTTTCTGCACGTTCCGATTCCACACCGATTACAACACGGTCAGGACTCATAAAGTCATTGACTGCATTACCCTCTTTCAGAAACTCAGGATTGGAAGCTACATCAAATTCTATTTTGGCACCCCGTTTGTCTAATTCTTCCTGAATAGCATTACGAACTTTGCATGCTGTACCTACAGGTACGGTACTTTTGGTGACTACAAGTTTGTATTTCTTCATGTTTTGTCCAATGGTACGTGCCACAGCGAGTACATAACTCAAATCAGCACTTCCATCTTCATCAGGTGGGGTTCCGACAGCAGAGAACACTACTTCTACATCATCCAGGCAACTTTCCAGTGAAGTCGTAAACTTTAGTCGACCGGCTTTGGTATTGCGGATGACCATTTCTTCCAATCCATTTTCATAAATGGGGATAATCCCCTTTTTAAGCGCCTCTATTTTTTCGCTGTTGGTGTCAACACAAGTAACATCCACGCCAATTTCCGCAAAACAGGTTCCTGTGACCAAACCTACGTATCCGGTTCCGACAATTGCAATTTTCATGTTCTTTTATTTATTGAGGGTTTCTATTCAAAATATTCTGCTTCCCGAAAGGCTCCTGCCTGCTTGTCTTTCTCTGACATGACAAGTTGAGAATCGGCAATAGGCCAGTCGATAGCCAATGCCGGATCATTGTATAGGATAGAAGCCTCAGATTGGGGGGCATATATATTATCTACCTTATAAGTAAAGATAGCTATTTCGCTTTTCACTAAAAATCCATGGGCAAACCCACGGGGAATAAAAAGCTGGCGTTTATTTTCGTCGCTTAACAATACGCTGATATGCTTTCCAAATGTAGGTGATGACTTTCTTAAATCGACAGCCACATCCAGCACTTCACCTTTGATGACACGCACTAGTTTGGCTTGGCTATAGGCTCCTTTTTGATAATGGAGTCCGCGTAACGTGCCGAATGAAGATTGAGATTCATTATCTTGTATAAAATTTATCTGTCCGATAGTAGCATCAAATTCCTGTTGCTTGAATGCTTCCATGAAATATCCGCGCGGATCGAAAAAAATCTTCGGTTCAATGATCCACACACCATCTATTTCTGTTTGTATATAATTCATTCGTTTCTGATGATATTATTAAGTAGCGCAAAAGTAGGCATTTTTTCTAATATGACAGTTATAGATGGCTAAGAAAGGAAGCCGGCGTTTAGCATTTGTTAATAATAAAATGTGCGGTTTTATGGCATATCTTGAATTAATCAGTTAATTTTGCACACATGATTGAATTGGCACAGCATATTGAAGTATTATTATTAGAGAATGATTGTGTGATCGTTCCCGGTTTTGGTGGATTTATAGCTCACTACGCTCCTGCTATGAGAGTGGCTGAAGAGAATTTATTCCTCCCGCCTACCCGTACTATTGGTTTCAATCCTCAATTGACGTTGAATGATGGTGTCTTAGTACAATCTTATATGGCTGTGTACGATACTAACTTCTCGGATGCTACCAAAATGGTAGAAAAAGAGGTGGCAGAACTTATCTCCGCTCTGCATGAGGATGGAAAAACTGATCTTCCTAATATTGGAGAAATCCGCTATACCATTCATAATACTTACGAGTTTGTTCCTTACGACAATAAAATTACCACTCCTTACCTCTATGGGCTCGACTCGTTTGAGATGAAGGAGTTGTCGGTTTTGCGACGTCCGGAGAAAGAACAAATTCTTCCGACTGTTCTTAAGAAAAAGACAAGTTATGAATTCAGAGCGAACTGGGCCTTTTTGAGAAATGCCGTAGCTATGATTGCAGCGGTTGCATTGTTTTTCTTTATGTCAACACCGGTAGAGAATACATATATTGAAAAAGGAAATTATGCCCGGCTACTTCCAACTGATTTGTTTGAAAAGATAGAGAAACAATCGGTGGCAATGACTCCGGTTATGCTAAAATCAGTTGATGCCATCCCACAAACCAAACCGGCAACTGCGAAGAAAAAGTCGTCCACTGTTCGTAAAGCATCTGTAGTAAAGCCGGTTGCGGTAAAAGAAGTGAAAGTTAACCAACCGGAAAAGACAATGAAAGCAACCGAAACCAAGGTTGTGGAAAAAACTTTTCCATATCATATAATTATTGCCAGCGTAGCTAATACGAAAGATGCGGAGGCGATGGCAGGTGAACTTAAAGCCAAGGGATATACAGGTGCCAAAGTATTGACGGGTGACGGTAAGATTCGCGTGAGTATTATGTCATGTGCCGATCGTGAAGATGCCAACCGTCAACTGTTGAAATTAAGAGAGAACGAGGCTTATAAGAACGCCTGGATGTTAGCTAAATAAATATTTTATAATGAAAAGAATTCTTTGTCCTAAATGTGAGAACTATCTTTCTTTTGATGAAACTAAATATAGCGAAGGCCAGTCATTGGTTTTTGTATGTGAACACTGTGGTAAGCAATTCAGTATTCGTCTGGGGAAGAGTAAGATGAAGGCTCCTCGTAAGGAAGAGAAATTGGATGAAGATGTATATAAAGAAGAGTTTGGCTGTATCGTTGTCATTGAAAATGTCTTCGGTTTCAAGCAAGTCTTACCTCTGCAAGAAGGTGATAATATCATTGGCCGCCGTTGTGTAGGTACAGATATTAATACTCCGATTGAAACCGGTGATATGAGTATGGACAGACGCCACTGTATTATTAATGTGAAGCGTAACAGACAAGGAGAATTGGTTTATACTCTTCGTGATGCCCCAAGCCTGACCGGAACTTTCTTGATGAACGAGATCTTGGGGGATAAAGACCGTATTCGCATTGATGACGGAGCCATTATTACTATTGGGGCCACTACTCTTATCCTTCGTGCTGCAAAAAAAGAAGAAATTTGACCTCCTATTAGAAGGTATAAGCAGTAGTATGCGGTGCACACCAAACATTTGGGATATCCGTATTTTAAGAAGTTAACATCTTAAGAATACGATATTAACATCCTATATGTAGGAAGTTAACTTCTTGGAAATAGGAAGTCAACTTCATTGGAGGTAGGAAGTTAACATCCTGTAACCTTCATTCTGATAAAACGTTTTTCCTTTCTTATTTTAAGACCAAAATCCTATAAATATCCGGTTTATTTTTGTATCTCTAAGTAATTTTTTTAATTTTGTGTTCGATAACGATTGATGAAATCAAAATATAAATAGAAGGTATTTTGCTTATAATCAATAGTGTAATCTTGGTTATATCTTAGATAATTATTCTATACAATAAAAGCACAAAAGAATGAAAAATTTTATGGATAAAAATTTCCTGCTTCAAACCGAAACGGCTCAGGAATTATATCATAATCATGCGGCTAAGATGCCAATTATTGATTATCATTGTCATTTAAATCGGACGCCTTCAATTTCAGAGAAGCCTGTAACAAATAATGAGATTACAACAGCTGTACTTACAAGGAAGATATCGAAGAAAGTTTTTACATAGCTAAAAGTACGATTTACTAAAGGATGGAAGACACGTATAAAATATTCTCCAGGTACCATGCATACTGAGGCTACAACGGATAAAGAGATACTAATAGCTAAAATAATTGTACCTGCAATTACTAAAAGCCAGGATAACCAATAAGGAGTTTGCGCTGGTAATACAGCTTCAATGCCGCTCATGGCAAAATCAATCATCCAAGAAAAAATTATAATTACTGGAACCTGCATGATTAGGTTTAGCCAATGATCCATAATTTTTTTACCAATGATCATAATCTGTAATATCACCAAAAGGATATTAAAGATCATGGTGGTATCTCCCAAAGTTAGAGGAGTATGAAGTGAGATTACAAAATTAGGAGAGGAGATAGGGGTAGTTCCGATATGAGCAACAGTAATTGATGCAATTCCTGCACCTTGCAATAAGACGGAGATAAAAAACAGGATATAACGTCTTATATGCTCACCTAAGGGCATTTTATTCATCTTAACCTCTTATAAATCGTTTAGTACAAATAAGTAAGGCCGAAAAGCTTCAAGCTTTTCGGCAGGGAGAATATATTCTTGTAAGGAATGGTTTTAACGGGCGCGGAAGGTGATACGACCTTTACTCAAATCATAAGGAGTGATTTGAACGGTAACTTTGTCACCAGTTAAAATTCTGATGTAATTTTTACGCATCTTACCTGAGATGTGAGCCATTACAATGTGGCCATTCTCTAATTGTACTCTGAACATAGTGTTAGGTAAGTTCTCAAGCACAGTGCCCTGCATTTCGATATTTTCTTCTTTAGCCATAAACTCTTTTAGTGTCTAACAATATAATAGCCGGATTATCCGGCGCTTTTTTTAGGTGCGCTCATTATACACCACAATCAGCTATAAAAAATAAAAATTGCTTTAAACGGCGTAAAAATGCACTTTGAATACACAAAGTCTTATTTTAAAAGGGTTTAGATGATTTTTTTGCGCTTTGACGCATGTTTTATTTTTTGATTTTGCATTAGGATCTTGCATGGAAAATGTTGAATTAAATAGTTATTAGTGTTTATATTAAATTTAATTACTTGTAATTTATAAGTTGGAGAAGAAGAAATATGTCCCTGCGTAAGGTAGTTGTTACCGGTCTTGGAATCGTTTCAAGTATTGGTGTCGGATGCGAAGCGGTTTTACAAGCTTTAAAGCAAGGCAAATCAGGTATTGTTTCAGAGCCTGACTTTATCGAAAAAGGCATGCGTTCACAGGTTGCCGGCTTAGTCAATTTAGATTTTAAAGAGCATATTGATAGACGTCTTTTACGTTTTATGGGCGATGCCGCAGCTTATGCTTATATTGCAATGAAAGAGGCTATCGCTCAAGCTGGTTTAACTGAGGAACAGGTTTCAAATGAGCGCACTGGTTTATTTGTAGGCTCAGGTGGTGGCGATACTGCTGCTATTGTTGATGCAGCTGATACTTTACGTACCCGTGGTATCAGACGTGTAGGACCTTATGCAGTTCCTAAAGCTATGAGTTCTACTACTTCTGCAAACTTAGCTACTGCCTTTAAGATTAGAGGTGCCTCTTTAACTATAAGTTCTGCTTGCTCAACCTCAGCTCATTGTATTGAACTTGCTTGCGATGAGATCATGTTAGGACGACATGACATTATGTTTGCAGGCGGTGGTGAGTCTGCGAATTGGTCAATTTCCTGCCTCTTTGATGGTATGGGAGCATTATCTAAGAATTACAATGAAACTCCAGAGAAAGCATCTCGACCATATGATGCAGATCGTGACGGTTTTGTTATCAGTGCTGGTGGTGGTATCTTAGTTTTAGAGTCAGAGGAACATGCTAAAGCTCGTGGAGCTAAGATTTTAGCTGAGGTTGTCGGCTTTGGTGCCACTTCAGATGGTTATGATATGGTTGCTCCTTCAGGTGAAGGTGCAATGCGTTGCATGAAATTAGCTTTAAAAGACTGTCCATATCCTATTGACTATATTAATACTCATGGTACTTCTACTGTTTTAGGTGATATTAAAGAGTTAGAAGCTATTGCAGCAGTATTTGGTGATAAGCGTCCGCCAATCTCCTCAACAAAATCCATGACCGGTCATGCCTTAGGTGCAGCTGGTGTAAATGAAGCTATTTTTTCAATCTTGATGATGCAAAATGATTTTATTGCACCGTCAATTAATGTTGATAAGCTTGACGAACATTGTGAGGGGTTTGATATTGTTGCCAATGTTGCTCGCAACTGTAAGCTTGAGACTGTAATGTCCAATAGCTTTGGTTTTGGTGGTACTAACGCTTCAATTGTATTGAGAAAATATGGCCTCTGATAAGCTACGTTTAGATAAAGCTGTATCTAGAAGCTTTGAAGTATCGCGTAAAGAAGCAGGCTATTTGATTAAACAGGGAGCTGTCAGTGTAGATGGCGAGGTTTGCTGTGATCCGAGTATGAAGATCTCAGCTACTACGCCTTTATCTCTAGATGGTAATGACTTTGTTGCCTCAGATTATTTAAAAAAGCGTGTTTTTATGCTTAATAAACCTGAGGATTATGTCTGTGCAGATAGGGATAGTCGTTATTTAACTGTAAGCTCCATTTTCTCTCAAGAGCCACATTTTACTGAACTTCATTGTGCTGGACGTTTAGACGTGGATACTACAGGGCTTGTGATTGTGACGGATGATGGCGATCTTGCTCATAAGATCACCTCACCTCGATATGAGATCGAAAAGCGTTATCTTGCTGTGGTTAAAAATAAGCTTTTAGAGCGTGATATTGAGCGTTTTGCTTCGTCTTTAAAACATCCTCAAGAGGATAAGCCTTATAAGAGTGCTAAACTTGAAATAGTCTCAGATAATGAGGCTATAGTTACTGTAACTGAAGGTCGTTTTCATGAGGTAAAACGTCTCTTTGAATGTGTAGGTAATGAAGTCTTAGAGTTAAAACGCTTATCCATTGGATCTTTACTTCTAGATGAGAGTTTAGATCTTGGTGAGTACAGACTTTTAGATGATGATGAGATAAGTCTTATGTTTAAAGACTAATCGTCTTAAAGAAAAATTTGTTATTAGGCATGGGCAAAATAGGCATGGGCAAAACGATAATTAGGTTCGTCTTTACAAATATGGATCTAAGAATATTATTTGCAAATTAGTAATGTTTCAAAGTAAAACCGCCTGCAACAGGCGGTTTTTTGATATCTAAAGTGAAGACAACGTAAAGTATAAATTAAGTAATACTTCTAGGAGTTTTAAACATCACTAGTCTTTGATGTGCTTAAATAAACTCCCATTTTGCTTTAGCTTCTAATGGTTTTATTGGGGTTACTATATTTGGATTAGTATTAACATCATTGGGAACACCTGTAATTGTATTTACACAAGTGGCATCAGGCTGTTTATCAAACACAATCAAAGCTGGACAATTTGAAGTTATATTGATTGAGAAGTCATCTTGATATTCTAATTTAGCTCCTGCATTATAGTTGTCAAAATTAAAACAATCATCATAAGGTCCTTGTGTTACAGCTAACTTTCTGGTTGTTGGCAACTCGTCTATAATTTCTTCCATAGAGTCAGCCATAAAACTTACATGAAGTTCATTTTTACCTGTATTTTTAGGATCTTTTAAAAACCAAGGATGCCAGCCTACAGATGCAGGAAATGAGGCTTTATCCGTTTCCACCTTTAAGCTCATTTCTAATATATTATCTTTTATTTGTAGTTTTTCATAAACTCTGCCAGACCAAGGCCAAGGATTACCTAGTGTGAACATTAAAACAATAGAATGATCATCACTGGAAATTACCTGCCAGTTTTCAAAATGTGCTATGCCATGCATAGCATTTTTTCCTTTGTTTTGATATAGATGGTAAGTTTTTGAGTTAAATTTAATATCACCATTTTCTACACGACCAACCCAAGGAATCATAGGAAAACAACCGTATTGGAAGGCTCGTCTCTGTTCATTGTATGGTCTTAAGATATTTATTCCTTTGTATTTCAAATCGATAATACGCGCACCATCTTCAGGACAGACAGTAAGTTCTAAAAGATCTGACTTTAAAGTATATTTATTACCTTTAGGTCCTGGCCAAGGGGCATCGAAAGCTTTCATTAAACCTTGAATATGAGTATCTGAAATAGACATAAAACACTCCTTATTTTAGATATTACTGTCAATTGGTTTTATTAGTTTTACTGATATAAAGGCAATTAACGATATAAGTAAGAAAAATGCAGCTACAAATTTATAACTATTATCGTTAAGTTGTAACAATGTTGAATTTATAAGAGGAGTAAAACCTCCTAAAATTGCAGAAAATTGGTATGCAAATGACAAGCCTGTATACCTTACGTTAGTACCAAACATTTGGCTGAACATTGTTGGTTGCACGGCAAACATGGCTGTTGGACCTAAGTTATATCCAAAAAGATTATGGTTATCAAAGCATTAGTGAACTTTCACAAAAATTAGATGTCTCTGAGCAAACCATTAGGCGCGATCTTAAGAAATTAGAAGATCTTGGTCTATTATCCAAATATCATGGTGGAGCTAGTATTATCAATAAAAATACTTCGGCAAATAATGAAGTATCTTCAAATAATATTAGCTCTGCAAATAATGTTGAACTTACTAATAAAGATCTCTCTTTAAGAGAGATTGCTTATGTAAAAGAGAAAAAAGCAATTGCCAAAGCTGTAAGCAATTTAATTCCTAATGGTAGTTCTGTATTTATTACTATAGGTTCAACAGTTGAATATATTGCAAGAGAGCTTATTCATAAAGATAATTTGCTTGTCATTACCAATTCTCTAAGAGTTGCAAGTATTCTTTATCCTTATCCAAATATTAAGGTTTTAATTCCATCAGGAGTGATTCGAGCTTTTAATGGTGGTATTGAAGGGCCTAATTCATTACAAGATTTAGAACAATTTAGGGCTGATTTTATTGTCACAAGTATTGGTGCTATTGATAATGATGGAACTTTGCTTGATTACAATTACACAGAAGTGGTTATGGCACAACTAATGATGAAAAATGCCAAACAAGCTATATTAGCCTGTGATAAATCAAAATTTGAAGTTCAAGCACCTGTGAAATTAGGCAATTTGTCCGATATTAGCGTGCTTGTAACTGATAAAAAACCCAATAATAGTATTGAAGATATTTTAAAAGCCCATAATGTCGATTTAATAGTTGCTGATAACTAAAATTACCGTTATTTATAGATCTATAAAAAGTTTATAAGCCTGCAGAGAAGTAGGCTTATTCACCCTTTTACTAAATTCGCGCTTCATAAGCCATCGCTTTTACTTGATTTATTGCTAAATCTTCGTTCAAACGATGGGGATCCACGCGCATAAATTCGGTGGTAACTCCACCTATTAAAGTCTGTTTCATCTTTTCTCTTAAGTTGATAGCTGCATTGATGTCTCTGTCTATGGTAAAGCCACAGGCTGGACATATGTAGGTTCTATCAGCTAAGGTAAGATGTTTGTGTATTGCACCACAGTTACTACACAACTTAGAGCTTGGGAAGAAAGTATCTGCCTCAAATACTACTCTGTGGTTGTACTGTGCCTTATACAAGAGTTGAGCTTTAAAAGTATAGAAGCCTACGTCTGAAATAGCTTTGGCGAGTTTATGGTTTTTCATCATATTCTGAACTCGTAAGCTTTCAAGACTTAGGTATTGATAGTGTCTGATTAAAAGGGAGGATACCTTATGGGAATAATCCTTTCTAATATTTGCTATCCTTCTTTGTAACTTACTTACATAGAGTCTTTGCTTTTTATAGCGGTTAGAGCATTTTGCCGTATCACCTTTGGCTTTTGGGTGTACACGTCTAGATAGAACTCTTTGTGCTCTTTTAAGTCTTAGCTCAAGTCTTTTTAAAGGTTTAGGTGCTTGTATAAATAATCCTGCGTCTGTGGTAATGAAAGCTTTTAAACCTACATCAATACCTACAATGGTATGCTCTGTATTTACTTCATTACCTTTGTGAGTACGCTTATATTCATCCTCTTCTATTTCCATATTAAAGGATGCATAGAAGCGCTCTCCCTGTTGAGAGATTACACAGCTGTTGATGTGACCTTTAAATCTTATTTTCTCGGTAAGTTTTACCCAACCAAAGTTAGGTATTTTAAGGTACTGCTTGTTCTCTGATACTTTAATGTTAGAGTCTTTGCTCTTACAATTAGTTTGCTTTTCTTTGATTACTACTTGATCGCCACCGATATAAAAAGAACCAGAGGTTGCAGATTTCTTTTTAAACTTAGGAAAACCTACCTTACGAGTAGAGCCTTTCTTGTAACTTTCAAAATAAGTTTTGAGAGCCTTCTTTAAGTTTAGGAAAGGTTGCTGAGCTGCATACTTGGTAATTTCCATGCAGTAAGGAAACTCTTTCTTTTTAATAGCATTAAATTCTTTCTTTAATGCCATTACATCAATCTTTGGGTAGGTGATTTTCTTTTTAGTTCTAGTTGCGGGTTTAGCAATAAGTACAGGAGCTTTATTTATAGGAGCTACTATAGCTGTGATCTTGTAAGCATCAGCTTTCGCTTGTGCTCTTTGCTCAAGAATTCTTCCTAAAGCCCAGTTATAAGCTAATCTACTAATACCAAAGGCTTTACGGCAATAAGTCTTAAACTTATTGCTAGGAGACGCAATCTCAATCTTATGGGAGATTTGAATTGTTGTCATTTACAGCCTTTGATAAATTGTCGATTAACTTTTTATTTTTCTTACTACGAGAGCCATATAGTCTAGCAGAAAATACTGTAATAATCTCTAGCACATCTTTTGCTAAATCTTCTTCAAAACTAGTTTTTTCTTGTCCTTTGTTGATGATTACAACTTCTACTTCTTTAGCTTCACAGATAGAGAAGATTAACTCTGCTCCAAATCGTAGTAATCTGTCCTTATGAGTGATGACTAATCGTTTAACTTCATCATTTAGAATTTGGTTAATAAGATTTGTAAGTCCTTTCTTGTAGTAATTCATACCTGAGCCTAAATCGGTAATAAGCTCATACTTATAACCCCTGTAGATTTTGTAAAACTTACAGGGGAATATATTAGTTTTTTTATTCGTCAAAGACGCCAAAGTGTTCGCGAGAGAATTCAACGCGCTCAGCAACAGTTAAACGTTGTTTTTTAGTTAAAGCTTCAATTAAATGTAGTCTTGGCAATAAACCTGCATTATTACAAATCTGAATGGCCATTCCTGGACGAGCATTTAACTCTAAAAGCATTGGCCCTTTATCGCGATCAAGTACGATATCAGTACCAATATAGCCTAACCCTGACATGTCGTAGCAAGATGAGGCTAATTTTAGAACTTCACTCCAATGAGGTACTTTTAAATCTGCCAAGCGTTTATCTGTATCGGGATGGAATTCTATAGGTAAATTATGTTGTACAGCTCTTACCGCTCGACCTGTGCGTACACAAATACCAACACCGACAGCACCTTGATGTAAATTAGCTTTACCATCTGAGGCTTGTGTAGATAGACGCATCATGCACATAACCGGAAAGCCTTGAAAGACGATTACTCGTGTATCTGGTACACCGTCATAACTATAGCCTGAGAAGACATTATCAAAATGGATAAGATCTTCAATTAAAGCTATATCAGACTTTCCTCCTAGAGAGAAAAGACCTGCTAAAATATTAGTCAGGTGGCGTTTAAGCTCATGCTCTGTAATATCCATACCTGAGGATTTAACATAATTTCCGGTGGCATTATTTTTGCCTTTGATGACTAAAATTCCCTTACCTCCAGAACCATGTGCTGGCTTAATACAAAACTCGGTATGATCTCCTAAGATCTCCAAAATATCTTGAACTTGATGTTGATTTTCAACTGAACCAATTAAGATTGGAGTTTTAACATTATGGGAGATAGCAATTTTTTTGGTTAATAGTTTGTTATCAACAAGAGGATAAAGTTTTCTCTTATTGTAACGACCAATATAATTGACGTTACGCTGATTCATACCCATAATGCCGTCACGAGCCATTTCAAAGGGATTAGCGTAACGATTTTTAATATTTAAAAGATCTGAAAACCAAGACATAGCATTTATTTCGCGTTATTGTTGTCTTTATTATTCTCATTCAAAGTATCATCTTGTGTAGATAACTTACTTTGAGCCTGTTTTTTCCAGTTTCTATAAACATTATGAGGATCGCTCTTTAGCGCATTGAGTTCTTTTTTTAGTCTTATATACTCTTGCTCAGACTGATCACCGTTTTGATATTCACGGATTTGACTTGCTAAAGGCTTAAAACGTTTCAATTCACTTAAGCGGAAGCCTGTGTAATTACCCATTACTAAAACTAAGGCTAAAAGAACTAATTGCAGTCCTAAGAAATTAAAGGTCCAGTGCTGTATAGTTAAACTACTCATTGACAAATAAGCACATACAGCAACAAATAAAGAACCTCCGCCTTGTTTTAAGACTTCTTTATAACCTTCCTCTTCCCAAAGAATAGACATTCTTTCGATAGTCCAAGATAAGATAATCAGCGGGAAGAAGGTTACCTTAACACCTTCGGTTAAACCAATTTGATAAGTAAAGAAGGAAGTAAAGCCTATAATACCAATTACGGTAATGATCACCGCCGAGATACGCGCAACTAAAAGTAAATTTAAATGCGATAGCCATGAACGTACAACTAAACCTACACCTACGATGGCGATAAAGCCTATAAGACCTACAATAAGGGAGGTTTCAAGGAAGGACATAGCGATTAATACCGGCATAAAGGTACCGGAGGTCTTGATTCCAATTATGATGCGTAAAAATACGACAATTAAAACACCAATTGGTAACATTAAGATATTTTGGAATAAGGACTGTTCTTCAACAGGAAGGGAAGATAATGATAAAGATAAACTCTCATCACCTGCGATTTTATTTAAATTAGCCTTATGCATGCCAGCTTCAACAGCGTCGATATTGTGTTGTAACATCGTAAATCTTACGCTTGCATTGCTACCACCGGTAAGATCTAATAGAGAAGCTCCATTGTCTGTCCAAATCAATTGATTTTTAGTTAAACCAGATTCTCCAGTATCAGCATTGAAAATTTGATAGGTAGTACCATCAAAAACAGCTACTCTTGAGATAAGTTTTTGATTGCGACGACCGTTCTCTAAATTTAAAACACCGATTACACGAGCATGAATTTTAGATAATTCTAAAATATGAACGACTAATTCGGATTTCTTATATTTAGAGGTTAATAAAGAGGTAATCTCATTATCTAAATTGATCTCTTTTATGATTTGAGCTGTTAAAGAAAAAGGATTTGCACTTTTTGATTGAGCAACACGAGCGATTTCATCCATCGCTGTTGCATATGGCTCAGGAGCTACGCTTGCGGATAATTCAGGCACAATCATAGAGGATCCTTGAGCATCAGGATCAACTAAAAACTCAGCTCTGTAATAGAGAGTTTGCATCCCCTCAGGATTGCGACGTGTCCACTCTACATAATTAGTTCCTTTACTTTTAATGTAATCAACACCATAGCCTAAGGATGCGGTAGTTTGACGTAACTGAGTAAAACCTGGTTGTACAGCAGGTAACGCTAATAAGAGTTGAGCTGGGGCATCACCATGAGGCTCAAATTCAATACGAGCCTCAACCGTCCACATTTGACGCTCTTCATTAGGTAAAAAAGGTACTTCAAAAACTATATGCTGATAGGCAATAAGCAAGACACCTGCTAAAAATAAAATAGCAGTGACTACATAAAAAACACCGCGCGAAATCATAAAAACTTCTATATTCCCTGACGATTATTTAGAGCTTTGTTCTTTTTCTTGAGGTTCAGCTTTGAGATTTACTGAACCGATATTTTGATTTTGATCAATTTGAGCGCTTACAGTAGGTAAGTTGCGTTCAGAGTCTGTGCCGGTATTGATATCTTTGTTAGCTGGTACAGCAATTTGACCGGCTTTATTTAAATGTTCGCGTTCATCATATTTAGCATTAGGATTGATGCCTTTTTTCTTAGCATCCTTGTAATTATCTCGTGTGAGGAAAATTAATCCGTCATTATCAGCACGTTTTTGGACATAACTTCTTGAGACATCAACTACACAGACATCAGTTAATAAAGAACGACCTATCAATAAAGGATATTGCATGCGACTTCTGTCGATGAGGTTAAATTCAGTTTGTACTGAATAATCTGCAAGTTTTACATTAAGTTTGATGATGGGGCGATCGACTAATTCTTCATTTTGGGTTTGACGTACTTGAGTCATTCTTACAAATGGAGCTTCAACAGTCACAGTACGATCGTTTGTAATTACATCAAAGCGTAACCATTTTTTACCTTGACGTTCAAACTCGGAGATATTTTGGGCAGAAATAGAGGAGATGGCTGCACCAGTATCAACACGTGATTGAAAAGTGGCATTAGCCTCTTTTACATATAGATATTCCTCTCCACCTAAGATCATCTTGCCATCAGGAGTTTGCAGATCGTAATTACGCAATGGTTTTATTTCCATAATACTACCGTCCTCAGTTTTCTTTTTAATGGTAGGACCTGCGATGATGGTATCGATAATAGCTTGATTTTGGCGTTGAACTGATTTTAATTCATTTAAAAGCTGACGTCTGAGTTTTTCATTCTCATAATTTGCGGATTTAACTTCAGCTTTTAATTGACCTATTTCAGCACGTTGTGATGAAAGTTCATCATTGATGCTTTGAGATACACCTTTTAGAGAGGTAATTCGATCATTAAGATCGGAGATTGAGGGATCTGCAGCCCAAGCTAAGAGGCTAAACAGGCTTAAACATGATATGGCAAGCTTTAGACCTTTCATAAAATTTATTTCTTCTAATAAAAGTTAAAGAACTAATTGTGAGAAATATAGCACATTTTGAAAAAAAAGCTTTAACAAGTGCAATACAATTTTAAGGATTTTGTTTTATTTGACTTTAAAAGCTATATACAAGATGAGGTTTTGTTTTTTGATTAAAAAAATAACTTAGGATATCAAAATGATAAATATTTATTTTGCTTGTATAAGAGGGAACGGAGATGCTCTTTCCGCTCAAGAGTATCAGAATCTGGTAGAAGAATATACC
>OGXV01000944.1_pt1 | contig 18147 bp, 17 predicted proteins | sample 1576391 | NCBI WGS metagenome assembly OGXV01 (sample SAMEA3541586, study PRJEB24748) | human gut metagenome | biome: human gut; feature: human-associated habitat; material: faeces | place: China | collected 2012 | reverse complement strand
ACTGGAAACTTCCGTCCTTGATTACTGTACGGGTTTTCTCAACACCATTGATCATGTACGAAATATCCTGTGTTTCGTAAAATCCCTTTGGTACAAGGAAAGTCAGAAGTGCTGCGACAACAACTACTAAAAAGATAATAATGTAGGTGTCAGGCACTTGAAATCCCTTGTTGAAAGACTTTAATCCTTTTCCTTCTTTTTTGCTCATTTTCGAGTTTTCCTCCCATTTTTGATATACTATACTAGAGTATGTTTGAAAAATCATTCTCACAATCTGCACGCCCCACTTTGCGGTAGATTTTGCTCGAATTCGGTTGCCGTAGCCCGCTACGACGCCCTCATCCGGACAAAATCTACCACAAATTGTGACGCACATCTTGCGAAAAGCATTTTTCAGACACACTCTAGTGTACCATAGAATGCTTAAAATATAACTAAAAATTTACATATTTTATCAATTTTTGTCATTTTCCTGTATTTTTATACAGTCAAGCAGATATTCGCAATCCGCTTCGCTACTTGCTCATAACCGAATAACTGCTTCGCAGTTTATCAGAAGGAGCTTGCACTCCTCCTGATACAAGTAAGTCCCCACCCACTGCTTATTGCTTTTCGCAATTGAAGCAGGGGACTTACTTGATTCGGTTAAAAAATGAGATTTGGCTCAGGCAGGTATCTGCCACAGCACTATTTTCAGCCGATACATCAAAAAAGAAACTGCTCCAGATATTTTTTTTCACAGACCTGCTCATTTCATCTACAGCAATCCTGCTAGTACATCGTTTTCGAAACACGCTCTAACACTCTACCGCTACTTTGATCACACCATCTCTCTTATTTTCAAAAAGTTCATATGCTTCTTCGATTCTGCTAAGCGGATAGGTATGTGTGATAAGTGGTTCTGTATTAATCTTACCTTCTGCGATCAGTTTCAGGGTTTTCTCACAATCACATCCATCCACTCCACCTGTTTTGAATGTGAGATTTTTTCCATACATATCCGGAAGTGGCAGTACCTGAGCCTTATCATAAAGTGCAACCACTGTCACAGTTGCATTTGGTCTTGCACATTCCCATGCCAGACGAAATGTAGATTCCGCTCCCGCAACCTCAAGAACTACATCAGCTCCACCGTGATCACTATGGTCCTGGACAAAATCAAAGCATTCCTCCGGCGAAACAGTAAGAACCTCCGGATAATGTTCATTAATAAAATGAATTCTGTTTTCATCTTTTTCACACATAATAATACACTTTGGATTCTTCAGCATAACACTTAGCAAAGTGCAAATCCCTGTAGGACCAGCTCCAATGATCAGCACAGTATCCTCCTCTGTGATCTCAGAAATACGTGCAGCCCAATAGCCAGTGGCAAGAACATCTCCTACCAGCAAAGCCTGTCTGTCAGTAACTCCTTTCGGAATTTTGTTCAGTCCCTGGTCAGCAAACGGAACTCTTACATATTCTGCCTGACCACCATCTATACGACAGCCAAGAGCCCATCCGCCATTCTCATCTGTACAGTTATTTACATAACCTTTTTTACAGAAAAAACATTCACCACAAAAGGTTTCTACATTTACAGTCACACGATCCCCCGGTTTTACATGAGTTACAGCACTTCCAACTGATTCAACAATACCTACCATCTCATGTCCCACAGTTATACCAGGAACTGCACGGGGAACACTTCCGTGTTTAATGTGCAGATCACTTGAGCAGATACTTGCAAGCGTTACTTTTACAACTGCATCTCGTTCATGCATAAGTACTGGTTTTGGTTTTTCCATTAATTCAAATTTTCCCTTTGAAACATATGTATAAGTCTGCATTATTTTATCCCATCACTTTCCGGATTATTTTATCAGATGATCCTTCATAAATTTTAATGTTTTGTCGGCCTTTAGCCAAACTGCTTCCTGTTCTTCATGGGTAACAAAGATCAATGTCTTTCCCTCGGTCTTTTTTAAAATATAATCAATTGTTTTTGTTCTGGTTTTTTCATCAAGACCTCTGAGAGGTTCATCCATGATCACACAATCTGAATCAGCCAGCAATGCCCTCAGGATAGACACTCTTCTGCGCATTCCTCCGCTTAATTCACGAACCGGTTTCTGCAGCGCAACTGCTTTATATGCCTCCTCCAGTTCTCTGTCTGATATTGTTTCTGTGCATACCAGTCTTATATTGGAAGCAGCACTCAGATTTTCGCACAGGCGATCTTCCTGAAATACTGCACTGATCTTCCTGTCACTTATCCCTTCTATTTTTCCCTTATCCGGAATATCCAGCCCCAGAAGAAGCCGTATCAGTGTAGTTTTTCCACATCCGGATCTTCCTCTTATACAAGTGGTTTTCCCTTCTGGAAAAACGCAACACAAATTTCAAATACAAAACTTATCACAATAATCACAATCGTCCACGCAAAAAGATCCGGAATATTCAGATATATTTTTGCATTATACAGTTTCTCACCAATAGAACCTGAGGGTACTCCGATAACCTCTGCTGCCACTCCTGCTTTCCAGCACATCCCAAGTGAAAGCCTGCATGCAGAGAGAAAATAAGGTAGTACCTGCGATACATAAATATATCTGATCTTTCTTCCGGGATTCACCTGAAATACTTTTGCCATTTCCAGTATCTTACTGTCAGTCTGCCGTATTCCCTCAAGGATATTCGTATATATCACAGGCAGAACCATAAGAAAAGAAATAAAAACTGACAGATTTCTGGACGGTATCCATATCAGGCACAAAATGATAAAAGACGCCACAGGTGTAGATTTGACCACCGCAATTACAGGTGCTATCAGAATTTCCACTGTTTTTGACCAATATGCCAACACTGCCAGAAAGATTCCCAAAAACATAGCCACTATGCGGATTCCTGTATAGCATCCTTTCTTTATTTAAGAATTCAAGAAGTATTTAAGTTCATTAAATATTTTATCACACAATGAAAAAATATTTAATGAAAACTTTGATATTTACCAATAATTTTTCTATTCTTTTCATAACCTGACGGCATATTTTGTTGCTTTTCCATACTGATTATTCTATAATATATAATATCTGTTTGCAATTTTTTGTTGTTTTTTCTGAAACAGCAAAAATCGAAAAACATGTTACTGAGAACGGAATGAGCAGTAACAATGTCAAACGATTTCATCTATAAAATAAAATATCAGGAGTATACAGATATGGAATTGAAAAACAGAACTTTATCAAATTTCGCCGATCTTGTTCAAACCGGTGAATGCAAAAAATTCAAAGGCCGTCTGAAAGTAGGTGTGGATTTGGGTACAGCTAATACAGTTCTGGCAGTTGTAGACACTACCAACCGTCCGATTGCCGGCATATCCGCTCCCTCCCAGGCTATCAGAGACGGCGTGATCGTCAATTATTATGAATCTGTTCAGCTTGTTACACGGCTGAAGGCTGAACTTGAAGAAAAACTGAAAACTGAGCTTCCTTACGCTGCAGCTGCAATCCCACCCGGAGTTTCCGAAGGAAGTTCAAAAAGTATTCAATATGTGCTGGAGGGTGCAGGTTTTGAGGTTTCCAATATCGTAGACGAACCCACCGCTGCAGCTGCTGTACTTAAGATTTCAGACGGCGCTGTAGTGGATGTAGGTGGAGGCACTACAGGAATCAGTATTCTCAAAGACGGCAAAGTAATCTACACAGACGATGAAGCTACCGGCGGCAGTCACATGACCATGACTGTAGCAGGGCACTATAACATCCCATACGAAGAAGCTGAAATTTTAAAAACAGATCGTTCAAAAGAAGCTGAAATTTTCCCTGTGATCAAAGCAACTGTAGAAAAAATGGCCACGATCACTCAGAAATTTCTCACAGGCTACCAGGTACCTGCTGTATATGTTGTAGGCGGTTCCGCAAGTTTTGAAGATTTCACAGGCGTATTTGAAAAAAAGCTTGGGCTACCTGTTTATCGTCCGGTACATCCTCTGCTGGTAACCCCACTGGGTATCGCTTATCACTGTGATCTTCCACCGGTCACACACAAAAAATAATCAAAACTTTTCATAAAATACTATATAAGGGGGTATTATACCATGAGAGAACTAAAAGCAACAAAAATCAATGCTGCAGATTTTGCACCATTTGGTACATTTTTCAGCATGACAGAGCCAGAAGGCTATCCATTACAGGGTGAAATACATAAATTTTATCCAGACCGTATTTCCGGTACCTGTATGGGATCCATTGGTTTTTCACCTATTGCAGTACATAAAGATGAACGCATCGTTAAAGCTGCTGAATATCACACAACTACCTGGGAGGGAATTGTTGCACTGGATGATGACATGATCATACATGTAGCACCGGCTTCTGCAGGCACACCTGTTCCGGAACTTACCAGAGCATTCATAGTTCCAAAAGGAACTATGGTGAAGATCAATGCTGCTATCTGGCATTTATGTCCTCTTCCTTTAAACAATGAAGTACTCCATGCCATGATCATTCTTCCGGAATGCACTTATGCAAATGACTGCACAGTAGTAGATTTTGAAGAAAAAGACTGGTTTAAGATTACTGTCTGATATACATAAATATCCCCGGAACTCCACTGTTTTCACATAAAGTTCCGGGGATATTTTTATTGTCTGATTTTTACAATACACCCTGCTTCTGCATTTCGGCAGACACAGAAACATACTCTTTACTGTTTTCAAGATTTCCCAGCTTTTCTTCCCATGTAAGGTTTCGTTTAATCTTTGCAGGACTTCCCATCACCAGAGAACCGTCCGGTATCACTGTATTCTTTGTCACAAGACTTCCTGCTCCTATGATACAATCCTTACCTATTCTGGCACCATCAAGAACAACCGCTCCCATTCCGATCAATGTACGGTCACCGATCATACATCCATGAAGCACTGCATTATGTCCAACTGTCACATTATTCCCAATATGTACCGGCATATTACGGCTTACATGAATCGTACAGTTTTCCTGAACATTAGATTCCTCACCGATCACGATCGGAGCATCATCGCCACGTATCACAGCATAATGAAGAACACAACTGTCACGCCCGATAGTTACATCTCCAATAACCACTGACTGCCTTGCAATTTTTGCATCTTCTGATATTTTTACACTCTTATAATCCATTTTCCGAAATACCTGCCTTCTTGATTTAATACTACCTTCACATCATTTTCAATACCCTGACACTTCTTTATTGCAGATTCTTTATACATATTCCAAAAAGACTTTCTGCATTTCATTTACTGATTTACAGAAAGTCCTTTTAGCTATTATTTATGGTGTTTTTCTTCCTCTTCTTTCACCAGTCTTGATGTTTCTTCAGACGGTGCTGAGATTACAGCTGCTGCTATAATTTCACAGGGCGGGTTTCCCTTTACAGCATCTACTGCTGCCTTTACTGCTGCTATATCGCCACTTAAGAATATAGTTGCGTGACCTCCGCACTTGGTATGCCAGGTACGGAATTCCACATCTGATGTTTTCAGCATCTGGTCAAGGACAACTACTGCATTACAGCTTCCCACAACCTCTACTAATCCTAATGCTCCATATGACATCTTCTCATTTCCTCCTGACATGTTCTATTTGTTAATGGTCATCTTAAGTGCCACTTCAGTATCTGCGGAAGGTGATGCGATCACTGTGTGAGAAACAATCTTGCCAAGGGGTTTGGCTGTCTCTAAGGCCACTTCCATTGCTGCATTCACATCAGAAACACTGCCGCGTATTTTTACACATGCTCCGCTTTTCAGTCGGTTTCGTTCGACGCTTTGAATCGTTACGTTTGCAGCCTTGGATGCTGCATCGAGAGCGACAAAGCAAGCTACCAGGTTATCCAGTTCAAATGCCCCAACTGCCATGCCATCATAGTTTTTTGCCATTTTATCCTCCTTACGAGACGGGAAAATGGTTCTCCCGACTGCTGTCTTTTATACTAGTATATCTTGTTTTCATTATAATTACAAGCTATTTTCTACTGAAATTCCACAAAAATCCACATAATACAACATAATCTCACATCATCTTCAAGAGTTTATCTGTTGGATTGTTTATTTTTCACTATTTTCATAAATCTTCTCTCTTACAACCATTCACAGGCTTCTATGCAGAACATATACTAATATGGAGAACAACAATCTGCTGTTGTCAGGTTTTAATCGTCATGCATCAAATGACCCGGAATTATCCGGTACCTCCTGCTATAACATTTGATGCTGTAGGGTCAGGCGGATATTTGCAATTGAAGCAGAGGACTTACTTGATTCAGTTAAATTTTTTCTAAATCTGCAATATTTTCAGGATATTCCATATCTGAATATAATTTCAGCTGTAACTGTAATATTCTGTTATATTCATCACAGCCCGGTTCTAAAACTCTTCTTTGTTCATACAGTTTATGATCTTCCTCACTCATTTTCACATCAAAGCTTTCCTGAGTATGGAACTGGATTTCAATACGATAGTTGCGTGAGTTTTTAAACTTGGCATTTACACCATTATATGGAAAGCTGTCATTGACCCAATAATTTTTCAACGAATAGATCTTCCAGTTTTTCTCATGCAAAGCATCTGTCACAGAGCGTATCTGTTCAACATAATTTTTCGGCTCCAGTATCACTGTATAACGAATAACATCCGCTATTGAATCGAAAAAAGATTTCTCTACTCTCTGATAGAGCTTATTATATAAGGATTTCGGTGATTTTACTCTATACTCTAATCCCGCAAGTACTGCTTTATTTATTTTTGCAAAGTCCATAAGAAATTTGGTGATCTCAAACTCTGTAGACAGATAATCCGCATAAAATACTCTTTCTTCAAAAGAAAGTTTATGAAAAAGTTCAATATCCTCTTCTGTCCATGATTCTTCAATTTCTTTATTAAGATAGATCTTCTCTGAATTTTCAGCAGACAGAACACACTTGAGCTCTATCGAATCAATGCAAAAAAGACTGGTATTGTCACCCGACTCATGAGTGAGACTTCTGAGAATCTTATTAAAATTATTGATAATTATATTGACTTTTCTTTCAATCAGTGCATATGCTGAATCTGATCCACCTGCTTCTATCACAAGTTTACCACCTTTAACGGAAATGCTTCTTACGACATTTCTTTCAACAAATCCAACAATCTCTTCAGAATTATATTTATCAAAATCCTCATAATCCAGATCAGGATTTATATTTTTCAATTCTGCAAGCTGATTTCCAACCACAAGAACTGCTGCCAGATCCTTCAATCTGACAGTATTTTTATTGTCTAATACCAAAATTTCTTCCAGTTGATTTATATCATCACTATTTTCTCCCATAAAACGCAACATACTGATTATGGCATGTTTATGTATCTCTGACGGAAATTCAAATATATCTCCATATTCTTCTATCAGACACACACTGAACAAAGCATGATATTTGCTCATGATCTGCAAGAATGTAAGCGATTGAATCTGCTTTTGGATTCCCAGCTTATTTATATATTTATTCATAATTTCCTGATTTAAACCAAATCCGGTATGAGCAAACAGAGCCGCCATCAAAAGGCAGTAGCACTCATCTTCATTCAAATCTTCCAACTTCTGTCTATCCATGATTAAATCACAAAATTCTGCAATATCTATAAAATGCATAATAGAATAATCAGAAATATTGGGATATATCTTTTTATATTTTTCCAGCATTCTCTGGACCACTGTACAATTATCCCTGTAATTCTCATATAATTTTTTTGATTTTTTAAGTAAATTTTCCGAACACTTGTTAACTATCATTTGAATGATCCTTCCTCAATTTGCACTGCTTATTTCTACTATTATACTCAAAAACAGCAGCCTTGTATATAGCTGCTGTTTCCGATTCTATCTATTTCTCTTTCTCAAATCCGTATACCCATTTTCCCCTCAAAAACAGATACAGGAAAATCACAGAGCTGATGCTCCAGGTCAGGGGATATGCCCAGAATATCACCCGGATATCTGAGATAAGGCGGACTGCTACCGTGATATAGCTCACACGAAACAGACACCAGTCACAAAGCATGACTATCATGGGGACTGCCGCATGACCGGATCCACGTAGTACTGCTGCGATACAATGCGAAAATGCCAGCAGACAATAAAACAACGCAATTATTCTCGCCTGCATCACACCATAATGTATTACACTTGGATCTCTGTTAAAAGCAGCGATCAGTACCGGTGCCGCCGCATATATGATAATACCGATCAATTCTGCAATGATCACCGAACAAATAACTCCAAATCTTGCACCTTTTTTCGCACGTTCATACTGTCTGGCACCAAGATTCTGGCTGACAAAAGTTGTCAGGGCCATTGTAAAACATGTTACCGGCAAAAAAGCAAATCCCTCTACCTTTGAATAGGAACCACAGCCTGCCATTGCCATTTTCCCAAATGCATTGATATTTGACTGCACAAAAACATTTGCAATAGCTATCACTGAATTCTGGAACCCGGACGGCACGCCATTCTGAATAATCTGTTTTAGCATATGTCTGTCAAAACGGATCATTCTCAACTCTAACCGATATTCTTCTTCCACACGCATCAGGTGGATCATACAAAGAATGGCGCTGACAAACTGAGAAATAGCTGTTGCCAGTGCAGCTGAACCAACACCCATACCAAGACCTGCAATAAAAAAAATATCCAGTACAACATTGATGCATGAAGAGATGATCAGATAAATCAGGGGGTGATGACTATCTCCGACAGACTGCAGGATTCCAACAAAAATATTGTACATAACAACCCCTATGGATCCTGCAAAATATGTTCGGAAATACACGATGGACTCCGACAGCACATCAGCAGGTGTTCCCATCAGTACCAGAATTTTGGGAGCCAGAAACATTCCCATAACCGTCAACACTACACCAGCCACAAGTCCAAACGCTACGGTTGTATGGATTGCTTTCTGCAGACAGTCCTTTATTTTTGCCCCATAATATCTGGCAACAACAACTCCGGCTCCCATGGCAATTCCATTGATAAATCCCACCATCAAAAAAATCAGATTTCCGGAAGAACTGACTGCAGCCAACGCATTACTTCCAAGAAAATTGCCTACGATCAGGGAATCTGCTGTATTATACAACTGCTGAAACAGATTTCCGAGAAACAGTGGAATGGCAAAAAGGATGATTTTTCCGGAGATACTTCCTTCTGTCATTCTTGAATCCTTTTTCATAATTTTTGATACCTTCCCGTTTTTTCTTTATTTTATCACAAAAAAGCCAACTATCTTACTCCTTTTCCCCTTCATTCGCTTCCTCTATTGTCACACTCTCCTGTACCTGCATATCCGTATACTGAACACGAATAACTGCCTGCGGCCAGTTTATGCTGACCATTGCTGTTTTGTCTTTCTCATCTCCTGCTTTCCGGATAAGCTCCAGCAATTCCTTCAGTACTTCCTTTGTCAGATAACCACCTCTCCAGTGAAAAATAAGTATCCTGCCTTTCTTCGCCGCTTGCAAAGAACGTTTATACACATCCTCTTTCTTAGTAAAAGAAAGCTTCTTCTCCTTATAGTAAAAGTGCTCATGATCACCGCAGTGAGGCGCCGGCGCAATAAAAGGCTCATGATCCCTGAAAATCTGTGAATCATCCAGATTGAAATAATCATAGCGGATTTCAGAAGTCTCACGATCTTTCCCCAGGGTATTATCAAAGGTCGCATCCAGATGATAATATGTCCCTCCTATTTTTACGATATTCCATGTGTGACGATACTTAATCCCCTTCTCAGGATTATTTCCACAGATTGCAATCACACACCAGACTCCCAGTGCATCTAACAAAACCTTTACTGCTTTTGCGATTCCCTCACATACACCAACGCCTTGTCCAAGCGGTCCGATAATTTCATGGGAATATGATTTTTTCAGTTTGTCATAGCGGATATTTTCACAGATAAAATCATGCACATACTTCTCTTTCTCCCACTCAGACAGCTTCTGAGCCGGGCGAATCAGCTTCTCAACTCTGGCAGTCATAGCCTTTTGATGTTCGCAAATCTTCTTTTTATCAAAAAGATACTCCGGAATAAAAATCAGATTCGGAGAGTCTTTATAATACCGGTATTTATAACTGCTCACCCAAAATATCTCCGGATGATCCAGACGCATCTGGAAAAATACATTATAAAGTTCTTCTCCCTCTAATGCCGGAATCTGAAATTCATCCGCCAGGTTTTTCACACCGCTAAGAATGCTGTGATATGCAGCCTGCTGCGCCTTATTCATATGGTTGTAATAATATTGCTCCATTGTTATCTTATCTCCAAGTTCTTCGTCACTTATAATCCCTTCCGGTACATTTCACTGATCACTGCCTGCGCATGTTCAGATTCCTTTTTCTCTATTATCTGCGCCCGGTCACTTAAAATCGCCAGCATCTCATCTACCAGATCTTCGATTTTAGGATTTGTATACCGATATAAATACCCCAACATTCTGGTTGCGGTATAATCTGTATTCATATTTTTATATGCGATCTCTGCACAAAGCTCCTTCGGATAGCCCTTGCTGAGCAAAACCTTATATAGTTCTTCTGTTCTTTCTGCTGCCATGTTTTTTGCCTTTCTTATCATGTTTCTGTGTCACCAGCCATCTGATTTACCTCATCAAAAATCATATGATATAGGTATGTTTTTTCTTATAGTAACATACTTCAACTGATATTCGCAATCAGAACATGAAGCTTACTTGATATGGAAAAAAGATTGTTACAAGGCACTGAGTAAACAGTAACACAGTAACTCCAAGACTTACAAGGTTATCAACGTGACAGTAGAATGTGCGCAATACCTATGTTATACTGATAATATCTAAATGCTTCAGATAACAAGCAATCAATACACTAGAGTGTGTTTGAAAAATGCTTTCTGTAAGATGTGCGTCACAATTTGTTGGTACACTCGTTACTATCGGAAGCATTCAAGCCACATTCTCAGGAGGAAAAAATGTCGAAAAAAGAAATAAGTTTTACAGAAGGACCTGTGTTCCAGTCTTTGCTTCGGTTTGCTATCCCGGTACTTGGAGCATTGATCCTGCAGGCTGCGTATGGCGCAGTTGATTTGCTGATTGTCGGCAAATTCGGAAATGCCTCGAGTATTTCCGCAGTAGGAACAGGTAGTTCCTTTATGCAGATGTCTACTTTTATCATTACAAGTCTTGCGATGGGCTCCACCGTAATAATCGGGCATCACATCGGAGAACAGAAGCCAAAAGAAGCAGGAAATGCGGTCGGAACCACGATCATTCTTTTTCTGATCATTGCTGTCATCATGACATTTGTACTGGAATTTGCCGCCGGAGGAATTGCGCATCTTTTACAGGCACCGGCTGAATCCTTTGACAAAACGATTCTTTATATCAGAATCTGTTCTGCCGGTATCGTTATTATCATTGCATACAACGTAATCAGCGGGGTGCTGCGAGGTGTGGGAAATGCAAACCTTCCACTTCTGTTCGTAGGAATTGCCTGCATCGTAAATATTCTGGGAGATTTGCTTCTGATTGGAGTATTTCACATGGATGTTGCAGGTGCCGCCATTGCCACTGTATTTGCACAGTTTGTCTCTGTTGTCTGTTCTGTCGTTGTATTAAGAAAGCAGGATATGCCTATAGAATTTTCCAGAGAACAATGTCGGATTTATAAGGAAGAGTTGGGGAAAATATTGAACGTAGGTGTGCCGATCGCACTTCAGGAGACAACGGTTCAGATTTCATTTCTTGTTGTAAATTCTGTTATCAATCAGATGGGTCTGATGCCATCTGCCGGATATGGAATTGCACAGAAAATCGTTTCCTTTATTATGCTGGTTCCGTCCTCTATCATGCAGAGTGTATCAGCATTTGTTGCGCAGAATATCGGTGCCGGAAAGAAAAGCCGGGCATGGAAGGGTTTTTACACTGCAATCATTACCGGATGTTCCGTTGGAATCATCATCTTTATGATAGGATTCTTCGGAGGCGGAGTATTATCCTCTTTCTTTACCAATGATTCCGAGGTAATCGCGCAGAGTGCCGCTTACCTGAAAGGTTTCTCTGCCGACTGTATACTGACTTGTGTACTTTTCAGCAGTATCGGATATTTTAATGGCTGTGGAAAAAGTATTCCTGTTATGATCCAGGGAATCACTTCCGCATTCTGCATCCGAATTCCGGTATCTATCATTATGTCGAAATTACCGGAAACATCTCTGACTTATGTTGGAATGGCGACACCTATCACAACTGTATATGGAATTATCTTTTTTGCAATCTGTTTCCGGCTGTTAAATAAAAACTCAGCCAAATAACCAAAATGGTTTCCCGTTATCAGTTCTCTCAACTGAGATATTGATAACAGGAAACCATTTCCATTATTTGATTATCCTCCGATACATGAATCGCATAGAAAATTTCATTAAGATACGAATCACGTACAACTGTCAGATACCATGCCTGAATCCATAAACTTCATAATCTTATCTAAATACATTTCCATCGTCCTGTCATCGCTGCAGTAGGTCTCATGTCTAGTTCCCGGCAGGTAAACATATTCACAGGAAGTGATTCCTCTGTGATTGATTTTCTCTGCAAATTTTCTCAATGCGTTTACAGATACAAAATCATCTTTTTCTGCCTGAAATAGCAAAACAGGTGCTGACAGTTTCTTCCATCCGCAATATTTTATGTACCAGCTCATTTTTACAGACGCCAGAAGCCATCCATAAGAGGCTGCACTAACCTGGAATTTTTTATTCTCTTTACGCAGCTCATTATATTTTTCAAATCTCGGTCTGGAAGTACATCCACTGGTTTCGAAAGTCTCACTACCATCATAAGGCTTCTGACCAGCCACATAGTCTTCCTTTTTTCCCAAAAGGCACTTCGTCTGTGCAATAGCGATCACCAATGGCCAGGGAACATTTCCGGTAAGCGGGCGGAGCATAGGAGAATTCAATATAATCTTCTGAAACAGTTGCGGCTCCCATGCAGCTGCAATTGTTCCAATTGCCCCACCCATGGAATGAGCAAAAAGAACTAATGGCAGTTCAGGATATGTTTTTTTAATCACATGGCATATTTTCAAAAAATCCCTCACATATCGCTTCCAGGTATCTATATGTACAAGAGATGGATCTGCTGTCAGGCGATAACTTTGTCCATGTCCCATATGTTCCGGCATATACACATGATATCCAGCCTTCAGAAAATAATAAATCATCTCATCATATTTCGGCGCTGCTTCTGTAAAACCATGACTGATTATAATCGCGCCTTTCGGTTTCTCTGCCAGGTAACGCTGTACATAAATTTTCCCCACTATCCCCGTGTCTTTTCGATGCAGATGATCCTCTGCACCAGGAACGTACCCCTCCTGACGGTGCGTTGCAAGATATGGTTCTATTTCATCATTCATTTTATACAAATATTCATTCTCATGTATTATTTCCATTCGTATGTACTCCTGTTACTTTTTCATAATTCTATTGCTATCTTCTTTTCACCATTCGATACATGCCTGTATTATAATCTTTACTGATGCCTATTAATAATCCCATTAATCTTTTTCTCATTATAAAATACCAGTATAATTCCACCTATACAGCAGAATACTGCTGCCCCAAAAGCAGCAACTCTATAACCAGTTCCTTCTGCTGCCCCTATCGTCGAGACTGCGGTAAATATCAGCATAGAAATACTCTGCCCAAGTTTAAATGCAAATGTCCTTGCCGCATAAAACATTCCTTCACGATTGCTTCCTGATGTAATCGAGTCGCTCTGCGAAATATCTGCCACAACAGCCTGCGGAAGAATTCCGAAAATCGCCATAGGAAGAGCCGCCACGACTGTCAGGATCAGTCCCTGCACCGATGCCGGAATAAAGCTCATTTTTCCCATAAATCCGGTGTAAAAATAAGCAGCGCTAAATACTGCAAATGCGAACAAAATCATCTTTTTCTTTCCAAGTTTAGGAGTAAGCTTATTTACCGGAATATAAAATACAAGGGACAACGCTGTCATTCCCACAAAATACAAAGTTGTCATCGTTTCTGGAAGTTTCAAAAGACTGGTGACAAAAAATGGAAGACCTGTCTGAAACATGGTAAGTGCGATCCAGTAGAAAATATCAGATGCCACAAACTTGCGAAATTCTGCATTCTTAAAAGTAGCTGCAAGAGATCCAAAAGCTGACTCCTTTGCAGGAACTGTATCTACATAATCCTTTTCACGAATGCAAAATACAGGCACAAGCATACAGATAAACGCTACAGCTGCCATCAAAGTAAAGGTCATACGGATAGCGCCAACTCTTCCAAATGCCGGAATGAACATCCCCCATATCGTAGGTGCCAGATACGCCACTGCAGTTCCGGCAATAAATGTAAAGGAAATGACTGTGGAAATATTAAGTCTTTCCTGCTGGGTATGTCCAAGTTCCGGAATCAGCGCATTATATGGTGTACAGTACGCGGTAATGGATAGATAGTATGCCAGAATCATAATCAGCAAAAACACTCCATTGATCCAGCTATTTTTATTAACCGGCGACCAGAAAACCAGTACTGTAGAAAGCGCCAGCGGTAAAGATGCCCATTTCAGAAACGGAATTCTTCGCCCATTCTTTGACGTACATCTGTCAGATAAAGATGCGATCATTGGATCTGTAAAAGCATCAAAAATTCTTCCGAAAGCTGTAATTCCGCCAATAATAGTAAATATGCCAAAGACCACCAGCCCCTGTGGAATAAATACTGTCTGTCCCTGACTGATGGCTGTCTTATCCGGCTGATAAAAATATACAAGCCAGTTAGAAATAATCCCGGACAGCATCGCCCATCCAAACTGTCCAGCTGCAAACTGCCATATTTTCCCTGTTGTTAACTTTTTCATCGTGCACCTCCAGATTTCAGAACTACTACTTATTTCTTGCAAGAATCGAACTCTTTTCCAGGCATAGAAGTTCTTCTCCTTCAACAGTCGTCACAATTCCGCCTGCTTCTTCAACAATAAGTGCACCTGCCGCAAAATCCCATGGAGATAAAATAAGCTCGAAATAAATTTCCGCTCTTCCCGATGCTATGGCACATAAATCAAGTGCCGCAGATCCGCTTCGTCGGATATCAAGGCATTTTTGAAAATATTCGTAAGCTAATTCAAAGGATGCCTTCGCAAGCTCCGTATTATACGGTGATGAACCAAACAAAACAATGCTGTTTGCCAGATCATCCTTCGATACATGAATCGCATTTCCATTCATATATGCACCCTCACCGGAAATCGCATAGAAAGTTTCATTAAGATACGGATTATGCACGACTCCCAGATATCTCTTTCCATTTCGAATCAATCCAATAGATATGCAGCTCATATGATAATCTTTAATAAAATTGGTAGTTCCATCAATCGGATCCACCACAAAAATATATTCTGCATTTCTGTTAATCTGGCAATCCTCTTCTTCCCCCAAAAACTCCGCTTCCGGAAGAATCTCAGACAACTTTTTCTCCAGCATTTTCTGAATTTTGCAATCATACTTCGTAACAAAATTTGCTTTTCCAGCCTTATCCTTAATGCCAAAATTCGCCCTGTCTGCCTGAAGCATAACCTGTCCGCATTCTTTTGCCGCTTCAATTATTTCATTTAATATCGTATGTGGAGTTTTCTCCTTTAGTTCCATATTATCTGTCACCTCTCAATAGAAAATGGTTTCCGTTTTATCAATACTTTTATAATTTCTCATACTTTTCAATCAGACACTGATGTTCTTTTGTCTTCTTGTCATAGTTTATCCCAACCAGCAAAATGTCTCCGGTATAATCCAGAACTGAATCCGGATATTGTTTTTCCTTAATCTGCTGTAATGCTGTCTTAACATTCTTATTCCATTTAAGTTCTACGACAAGCGCCGGATAACTGGAAACGTATTCTGGTTTTGGAATAAATACAAAGTCTGCAAACCCACGTCCTGTCGGCAGTTCACGAACTGGTTTAAAATAATATTCCATTGAACTCAGATATGCAATTGCAAGTACACTGCTCAAAGAATTCTCATTATTATACTGAATATTCGAAACATACTCTGTATGGATTTTCTCAATTTTCTCTGCAACCGTTTCTTCATCCATATTAAGTGTAGCCTCCAGCAAACGTTCTGATTCCTGCTGAAAGGTAATCATCTCATTCCATTTTCTACTCTCAACAGCCGTAGTCAGCTCCTGACGTATTTCCTCATTTGGAACAAATGTCGTTCTTCTGTTCTGGTTATATCCCAAATAACCAAGGTGGACCAAATACGTAAGTACATCATCTTTGCTTTGTATATTCACCGTATCATTTTTGAAAGCAGCTGTATTTACTTTAATCGAAGCACCGGAAAGTATTTCAATTATAGCGTTTTTCAAACCATCATAATTCATATTGATAAAAGGAACAATTGCTTCATAAGAAGCAGTCTCAGACCAGTAACTTCTAAACCTGCCCCGCACACAAACACTTACTACTGCTTTAGGATTATATACCTGATAGTCCTCCAGCAAATAACCATCATACCAATATTTTACTTTCTCAAAATCTCTGTGATATCTTTCGCAAAGATCCTTCACTTCAGCTTCTGTGAATCCAATATATGGTGCCATCACTCCTGCATCAAGCATTGTAAATTCATCAAAATTATTTAATGCAAACTGCGTTTTTTCTTTCTTTATCGGCAAAATACCTGTAAGATACGCCAGCTGAATATATTTTGTCGTTTCCGTTCCCTTAAACATTGCCCGCAAAAAATTAATGTACTTTTCCTGTACTTTTTTATTCGCCGCTTCATCTCTGATCAGAACATCCCACTCATCAATAATTATAATAAATTTCTGTCCAACAATATGTTTAATACGTGAAAGACTTTCCGACAAACTTATCTCTTCTTCAGGCAGCACGCCAGGGTAAATCTCTCTCAATTCAGCCTGTACAGATTTCGTAATAAACGCTACAACATTATCCACATTATCACAATTTGCCAAAAACCACTGAATATCAAGATGAATCACATCATACTTATTAAGATGCGTCTTAAAATCAGATTCCCTGCTTATGTCCAGCCCCGAAAACATTTCTTCAGAATCACAGCCCTTACTATAATAAGCGGCCAGCATATTTGCAGCATATGATTTTCCAAACCTGCGTGGTCTGCTGTTACAGATATAAGCTTCTGTTGTATTAAGTACGCTGTTTGTATATTCCAACAATCCGGTTTTATCCACATATATCGGAGAATTCAGTGCCACCTGAAATGCACTGTTATCAGGATTTACAAATCTACCCATTCCTTACACCTCTCAATCAAAAATGGCTCCAGGCTATCAATTATTCTAAGTAAAATAATGATAACATGAAACCATTTTAGCGTAAAGCTGAAAAAACTGTTATATATCCAGACACCTGAGCTATATCGGGATTCTATAAAATAATCACAGTTATTTTGCGTAAATAGAACCAACAATCTTTCCCCGTAATGTACACGGCAGAATTTTACATAAGAATCTCAGAATCTTATACTTCACACCAACCACGCACATTGGAGCACAATTCTTTTTCTGTGCAATCCGCGCAATATATGTACCAACAGCCTCCGGCGGCTGAACTCATAGACTAAATAGCCAGCCTTACTCAATGCTACTGCAATACATCGTCCGATTCCGGAACTTCCGCCGGTGACAAGAGCTGTTCTTTTCTGTTTTGATTCCATATTGTTGCTTACCTCATTCCATTTTTTCTTCTTACCACACGGGTAAGTTCCTGTCGTATTTCCTAATTCTTGAATAACTGCCTGCACCATTCGTCCTGTGCCATAACATCACCACAAATCATATTGTTTCATAGTTTCTGAATTTCGATATTCATGTTTTTCATAATATCCTATCAGTCTTCCCTCTTCTCTGAGTGCAACCATATAAACATCTTTATTCTGCTTCTCATTATGGAAAGTATAGACAAGGTTATGGCTCTCATCTGCCCCAAACCAGTCCACTACCTTCTGTATTTTATCCCTGGATTCTTGATTATGACAATCTAACAAACTTCTTCCAATAAGTTTATCTCCGCCTCGCTTCGCATA
>OGXV01000940.1_pt1 | contig 18208 bp, 18 predicted proteins | sample 1576391 | NCBI WGS metagenome assembly OGXV01 (sample SAMEA3541586, study PRJEB24748) | human gut metagenome | biome: human gut; feature: human-associated habitat; material: faeces | place: China | collected 2012 | reverse complement strand
TTTTTAAGATTCGACACCTTAATTTTACCACAAATGGATGCTCTTTTTTCATTCATCTGATAGGTGAAAAGCAATATTCAGTTAAAATATAGAAACTATGTGGTTTTCAGCCACTTTCACGGCTGTGCCGTGAATAATATAGGCTTATATATATATTTTCCCAAAAAAAACTTTCCGAAGGAAATAATTGACTTGTTTCAATCATTTGATTTAGATGAGGATGAGAAAAGGAGATATTTGATAACAATGAATAGTTTCATATCAAGCGCAAGCCGTTTTAGACTAAGTGAAGCTGAGTGGAAAAATCATAGAAAGGAGAATTGGAGTGATGTGAATTACGAAAAATATATAGAAAATAATGGGTATTGGAAACTTATTAGTAAAGGTATGTAGAAAATGGCGAATGCAATGAGTAACGTTATCTATATATTTAACGGAAAAGATATTACGATGAATAATATGTCCTTGTAGCCCTGCCTTTTGTTTTATTTTACTGGTGTGTGGGGAAATGTATGTTTTGGGAGTATCCTTGAAAGGGGTTCGTATTGTAAAGGACATAAAAATAGCATATAATAATAAGTGTAGAAATGAAACATATTTTATTGAAAGAAAGGGCGGGCGGCATTAGATAAGAAAATGGAAGGAAAGAAGGTGAAAGAACATGCCACAAGGAATTCAATCTGAATTGGATGAGTTTGTAACACTCGTAAAACAATATTTTGGAAAAAATCTGAAAAGTATTATAGTATATGGTTCATATGCCAGAGGAGATTATAATGAGAGTTCGGATATTGATATTATGATTTTGGTAACTCTATCAGAAAATCAGATAAAACAATCTGAGAACCATATATATGATGATGCATTTGATTTAGAGTTAAAATATGGAAAAGTGCTTTCGCCGGTTATTAAAAATCAGGAATTTTTTGAATATTGGTCACCCCCGGAAAGTTCCGTTGGAAAGCGATTCATCCAGGTGCAGGTTGCATGACAGATAAACAAAAAGATTTGTGTCTGTATAGAGTGTCTCAGGCAGAAGATACAATAAGAAGTGCACAGTTGTGTATGGAAAATCATTTGTTTAAAGATGCGATTAACAGATCATATTATGCGGCATTTTATGCTGTGAAGGCTGTGCTGGCTTTAGCAGATACGGATTTTAAGAGGCATAAAGATGTCGTTGCTTATTTTAATAAAGAATATGTTGCAGCAGGTATTTTCCCTAGAGAAATAGGTCGTTTGCTTGCGCGCCTCCAGAAAAAAAGAGAAACGAGTGATTATGATGATTTTTATATTGCATCAAATGAAGAGGCAGCGGAACAAATGGAAGCAGCTGGAAATATATTAGAGGCGATAAAAGCATATTTAAGAGAGAATGCAGTTATTGAATAATGTATAGTAAATGCGGATAGGTCAATCAATAGGTCAATTTCTCCCATCCCACCCTTACAACCCTTGATTTTACAGGCAGAACAACCCCTGACATTACGGACTCTGACTCCGTCATTTCAAGGTTCGAATCCTTGTAGCCCTGCTAATAAGACCTCAGCAGTGAGAACTGTTGAGGTTTTTTGTGCAATAGGAAATTTCGTTGAAATTCCTTGTTACATAAAAAGCCTTACGGGCAGGATATGCGGCTGCAGGCAGAAAATTTTTAATATCCCTACCATAACGCCTCAAAATGTGGTAGCATAACAAAAGAACAATACAGCAAATCAGTCAGAGAAGTTTAAAAATACCTGGAAATGAGGCATTTTATGTATAGTTTTAACAGCCGTGTGCGTTACAGTGAAGTGAATAGTGAAAAAGAACTGACATTACCGTCATTACTGGATTATCTGCAGGATTGCTGCACTTTTCAGTCTGAGGATCTGGAAATTGGTGTGGATTATCTTGCGAAAGAACAGGTGGCATGGGTACTATCTTCCTGGGAGATAAAAATTTACAGATATCCGCAGATGGGACAGCATATTAAGGTCAGTACATGGCCGTATGCATTCCGTGGATTTTATGGATACCGGAATTTTCGGATTGAGGGAGACGATGGTATAATATTTGCTGAGGCAAATTCAGTATGGGTGTTTATGGACACAGAAAAAATGCGGCCGGCGCGCATATCAGAGCGGATGAAAGAAATTTATACACCGGAGATTAATGATGAGATACCGGGAGAATGGGCAGACCGGAAAATCAGTTTACCAGATGATGCGGTAAAGAAAAGTGTGAAAAAGGAACCGGTACGTGTCTCACGTTTTTATATCGATACAAATCATCATATGAATAATGGCAAATACATTCTGGTAGCGGAAGAGTATCTGCCGGAACAGGTTGTGGTTTGCGGACTTCGTGCGGAGTATCGTAAGTCGGCAATGTTAGGAGACATGTTGTATCCGGTTGTCACGATGGAAGGGAAACGGATCACAGTTACTCTTGCGGATGAAAAAGGTGCACCATATGCGGTCATCTGCTTTCAGATTCAGAAAAAAGAAAGGCAGTCATAAAATATGAGATTAGGTGAATATCAGAAACTTGTTGTAATAAAAAAAGTAGAATTTGGCGTATATCTTGCAGAACATATGGAGGATGAGACCCGTGTGCTGCTGCCGGAAAAACAGGTGCCGGAAGGAACGAAGATCGGAGAAGAACTCCGGGTGTTTTTATATAAAGATTCCAAAGACAGGCTCATTGCGACGACAAATGCCCCTAAGCTGACATTGGGTGGACTTGCGGTGCTGACTGTAAAAGAGGTCGGAAAGATTGGTGCATTTTTAGACTGGGGACTGGAAAAAGATCTGTTTCTTCCTTATAAAGAGATGACCGTTAAGGTTCAGCCGGAGGATGAGGTTTTAGTGACGTTATACATTGATAAGAGCAGACGTCTGTGTGCAAGCATGAAGCATCTGTATGATCTTCTGTCACTGGAATCACCGTATCATACCGGCGATATTGTAAATGGCCGTGTCTATGAGTTCAGCGATAATTTTGGAACATTTGTTGCGGTAGATGATCAGTATTCCGCCATGCTTCCATCTTTTGAAGATCATAGCATGCTCCGTATCGGTGATGTCATCGAGGCAACCGTGACCAATGTAAAGCCTGATGGGAAATTAGATATTACGATGCGGCAGAAAGCCTATCTTCAGATGGATGCAGATGCCAAAAAGGTCATGCAGGTGATTGAAGAATTTGCAGGTGTGCTCCCATTTACGGACAAATCTTCACCGGAGGTCATCAAGAGAGAGACTGGCCTTAGCAAGAATGCGTTCAAGAGAGCGGTCGGAAGACTTTATAAAGAACGCCGGATAGAGATCAATGAAAAATCGATCCGTAAAATTGATTAATTTAAAAGCATATGCTATGATAGGAAAAAATTGACAGAAAGAAGGAAAATATTATGAAAAAAGTCATCAGTACAGACAAGGCACCGGCAGCAATTGGACCATATTCACAGGCGATCGAAGTAAATGGAATGGTTTATACATCAGGCATTATTCCGGTTGTACCGGAAACCGGTGAAATCCCGGAAGGTTCTGTTGCACAGGCAAAACAGGCACTGACAAACCTTTCTAATCTGTTGGAAGCAGCTGGAACCAGTATGGCAAATGTTGTTAAGACGACTGTTTTTATCAAAGAGATGAATGATTTTGGTGCAATTAACGAAGTATATGCAACATTTTTTGACGGAGCATTTCCATCCAGAAGCTGTGTGGAAGTTGCACGTCTGCCAAAAGATGTTATGCTTGAGATTGAGGCTATTGCTGTAAAATAAAGCAAAGCCATAAAAAGCATAGTCACTGTATCCTAGATCAGCTCTTATGAATTAACATGAAAAATCCCAGTACAGATGGTGTGATTCCCATCTGTACCGGGATTTTTTATTCTGCCGACATGATATATAATCTCTGATTTATAGATTGATTAAATATAGACGTCAATATTTCCACCAAGTCCCGGTGTTACGGAACGTTCCATCATCTGAACCATAGCGGTGCCCATTTCCTGCGTCATATCGAGCTGCTGGCTTAATAGTTCAGTAGAAACCGCATAGGAAAGGCTGGTCTGACTGACAGAAGTGCCTGCGTCGTAGGACTGTAATGTACTAAGTGCCGGCGTCATACCTGAAATATCCATACTGCACCTCCTGAAAAAATATTTATAACCTTATTATGACAGGAATCTATGGAAAAGACAAGCCATTTCCATGAAAAGACAAGCCATTTCCATGAAAAGATAAGCTATTTCCATGAAAAATTGAATAAAAAGAAATGTAATATTTTAGTAAAATTCACGGTTAATACAGGTTGACATGGAAATATGCCTTTGTTATAATAAACACGTAATAAATGTAACAAATTCGTAACAAACGATGAAATAGTTTTATAGTTGCGAAAACATGAAAACTCAGTTGGAGGCTTTTCGTAAATGAAGAAGAGAATGGTAAGAATTACAGGCTGTCTTTTAGCAGGAGCATTATCAATTGGCAGCTTTGGGTTAAATACATATGCAGCCCCGGTCGCAGGTGTTTCAAGTGTGACTGCAGCTGAAATTGCAGAGGGACAGACACCTGCAGCAGGTGTTTCACAGGCTTTGGCACAGTGCCTTGCAGACAGCAATGATGCAGCAGCTCAGGCAGCAGCAGAGCAGGCAGAGCAGGTCAGTGAGAATGAGACACCGGTTGTTGCTTCTGAATATACAGATATTGCGATTGCGCAGGTTGATAATTATGTAAATGTTCGTTCAGAGCCAAATACAGACAGTGAGGTACTTGGTAAGCTGTACAATAATTCCGCAGGAACAATCCTTGAGACAACAGATAACGGCTGGTATCGTATTAAGTCCGGTAATGTTGATGGATATGTAAATTGCGAATATGTAGTACCAAATGATGAGGAACTGGCAAAGAAAGTCAGTACTAAATACGCAAAGGTCAACACCACAACACTCCATGTAAGAACAGAGCCGTCCACAGATGCAAGTATTCTTACCATGGTTCCGGTTGGAGATGACCTGGTTGTTACAGATGATGAGTCTGTGGAAGGCTGGGCAAAAGTTACCACCGAAGAGGGTGATGGCTGGGTACATAAAGATTATGTAGATATTACGATCGAGTTTGTACAGGCTGAGTCTAAAGCAGAAGAAAAAGCAAGACTTGCAAAAGAGGAAGCAGAGCGTGAGGCAGCTGATGCAGCAGCAAACGCAGCAAGAAAGAAAGCAGATGGTAAGTTATCTTCATCAAAGAATTCTGGAAGCTCAAAGAGCTATGCAGCAGCAGGAAGTTCTAACGGACAGGCAGTTGCAAGTTATGCATCCCAGTTTATCGGTAATCCATATGTATACGGTGGAACAAGCCTGACAAACGGTGCAGACTGCTCTGGTTTTGTTATGAGTGTATATGCAGCATTTGGTGTAGGTCTTCCTCATTCTTCCAGTGCATTAAGAGGGGTTGGATATGGGGTAAGTCTATCAGATGCACAGCCGGGAGATATTGTATGCTACAGTGGACATGTTGCTATTTATGTTGGTGGTGGTACGATCGTTCATGCAAGTACGCCGTCAAGTGGTATCAAGTTCTCCAATGTAAATTACAGAAGTCCGATCTGTGTAAGAAGAATTTTCTAATTTATGATAAGAACAGCTATTGTCTTAGGATAATAGCTGTTTTTTTAATTCATAGGAAATTACGTCCTATAAAGAAAAAGTGGAGTATACAACATGCACAAAATATCATGGCGCAAAAAAAGTAATAAACAAAGGGAGAAAGTTATCCCAAAAGTTGTCCACTGTTAAAATGCCCTAAAAACGTGGAAAAATAAAGTTATACACGAAGTTATCCACGTTATCCACATTTTTGGTGTAAAAAAACATGGTTTACATAGTAAAAAAATCGAATATTTGTTTTGTGTATAAATCATAAAGTTTGCCATAAAATAAAAAACTGTGGAAAAGATATTGACTTTTTAAATATGAAAAAAGATTACAATACTTGAGAAAATATCTGATAATTCAGAAAAAAGATTCGAAATAATTAAAATGTGAAAAAAGCGGTTGACATTTGAAAAAAGAGTGCTAAACTATGTGGCATACAGATAAATAGAACAAATGCAGTGAACAGAATACCGTTATTGGAAGGCAATGCATTACAGAGAGTCGTTGGCTGGTGGAAAATGACATGCATCTTTTGATAATATCCTCTGCAAGCAGTACGCCGAAAGCCATCAGGTCAGTAAGCGGCACCGGAGCTCTTCCGTTACAGAGAGACCTGTTAGGGATATTTGTGTATGATAGATGCACGATGGGCATATGTATATGTGTGATATGATATATACATATATGGTACACAGAATATATGATGGGGCAGAGAGGTCATGGGAACATGGCAAGAAAAGTGGTATCGCGGAAGTATAGGCTTTCGTCTTTTGGATGTATAAACATCTATCAGACGAAAGCCTTTTTATTTATCTGAAAAAAAAGAAAGGAGTTGTCTGCAGTGTGCAGACGGTAAGAGGTTATGAATGGATTAGTAATTGTTTTAATTGGAATTGTAGCACTTGCAGCAGGATATCTGCTGTATGGAAGGTGGCTTGCAAAAAAATGGGGGATCGACCCGAATGCAAAAACACCTGCCTATACACATGAGGACGGACAGGATTATGTACCGTCATCAAAATTTACCGTATTTTCACATCAGTTTTCTTCCATCGCAGGAGCAGGACCTGTTACTGGACCGATCTTAGCATCCGTGTTTGGATGGGTACCGGTTCTGTTATGGCTGATCATCGGTGGATTATTCTTCGGTGCCGTACAGGATTTTGGTGCACTGTATGCATCCGTAAAGAATGAAGGAAAATCGATGGGAATGATCATTGAGAAATATATCGGTAAGACAGGACGGAAATTATTCATGCTGTTCTGCTGGCTGTTTACACTGCTTGTTATCGCAGCATTCACTGATATGGTAGCAGGAACATTTAATGGTGTCGGATTAGACAGCGCAGGAACTGCTTATGCAAACTCAGCAGCAGCATCTATTTCGATGTTATTTATCGTTGTAGCTGTTATCTTTGGCGTGATCCAGAAGCATGTTGGAAAAATGAATGAATGGGTAAAAGCAGTTGTTGCGATCGCTCTTTTAGTTGTGATGTTTGCAGTTGGTATGAAACTTCCAATCTATGCTTCAAAGACAGCATGGATCTACATCATCATGGCATACTTATTCCTGGCATCTGTTCTTCCAATGTGGCTTCTGATGCAGCCGAGGGATTACATGACAACATTTATGCTGCTCGGTATGATTATCGGTGCAGTTGTCGGAGTTGTCGTTGCACATCCGCAGATGCAGTTAAATGCATTTAATGGGTTTAATGTAAATGGAAGTGGATTATTCCCGACATTATTTGTTACGATCGCCTGTGGTGCAGTTTCCGGTTTCCATAGCCTTGTATCTTCCGGTACTTCTTCTAAGACAGTCAGCAATGAAAAAGATATGCCGATGATCGGCTATGGCGCAATGGTAGTAGAATCATTACTTGGTATTGTGGCACTGGTAGTTGTCGGAGCCGTTGCAGTCGGTGGAACAAAACCTGAGGGAACACCGTTTGCAATTTTCTCTTCCGGTGTTGCCGGCTTCTTAGAGAAACTTGGTGTTCCGGTTCAGGTTGCAACTGTATTTATGACTATGTGTGTATCGGCACTTGCATTAACATCACTTGACTCTGTAGCGAGAATCGGACGTATGTCTTTTCAGGAACTGTTTTATGGAGACAGCACCGATCCAGAAAAGATGACACCTGCACAGCGTGTACTGACCAATAAATATTTTGCGACAGTGATCACATTATTCTTCGGTTATCTGCTGACACTTGGCGGATACAATAATATCTGGCCGTTATTTGGTTCTGCAAACCAGCTCCTTGCAGCAATGGTATTGATCGCATTGGCTGTGTTCTTAAAGACAACAGGAAGAACCGGATGGACACTTTACATACCAATGTTCGTAATGCTGGCAGTTACATTTACAGCCCTGGTGCAGAAAACGATTGCACTGGTATCAAATATTGCCGCACATAATGCAACGTTTTTAGTGGATGGATTACAGCTTATTGTCGCACTTTTACTTATGATATTAGGTGTTCTGGTTGCATATAGCTGCTTAAAGAAACTGTTTACAACAGCCAAAAATTCAGAGCAAAAATAAGATACGGTTAGTATTTCTTGAAATATTACCCCATGTCTGCTGTACTGTTCGCGTATATTTTTTCAATATATGGAAATGAATATGGGTGTAAAATGATTAAGAAGATAGATATTCTTGGAATACAACTGGACAATTATACAGTGCGGGAAGCAATCATGCGCGTGGAAGCCTGGTATGATAATAATGTGTTAAATGTTATCGAGATGGTTTCCATGCAGATGCTTACCGAGTCGGAAACAGATCCTGTGTTAAAAGAGGTGATCTCATCCCTTGATCTGGCAGTGATCGGAGAGAAAGGAATCCTTCAGGCGGCGGGAGTCGATACGATGCAGAGGATTCGAGAAACAGAAGAAAATGATTTTTCAGATGAATTTTTAAAGCGTGTGGAGCGTAACCGTAAATCTGTTTTTGTTATTGGAGAAACACAGGAGGCTGTTGATGAATTAATACAGGAACTTAGTGAGGAATATCCCAAGCTGGTACTGGCTGGTGCTGCTGCGACGGAAAACTGCGTTGGAGATCTTGAGGGTGTGATCAATGAGCTGAATGCTGCAACACCGGCTGTGATCATTTCGATCATTCCATCCCCAAAACAGGAACATTTCCTTGTAGAACACCGTGACAAGATCAATGCGAATTTATGGTATGGAATTGGCGGATTTGAAGTTCACCGGAAAAGATCGAAGATCAAAGGTTTTTTCTTTAATCTGATTCAACGTATCAGATTAAAAAACAGTATTGAAAAGTATGAAAGCTGAGGTTTGGTATGCAGAAGTTTTTATATAAAAGATCTCTGGTCTGGGATTATATCCTTATGCTGGTGGGAACGGCATTGATCGCAGTGAGTATTCAGTGTGTTTATGATCCGGTCAGTATGGTAACAGGAGGATTTACCGGTCTTGCAATCATTATAAAAGATGTGACTGGCAGACTGATTCCGGGTGGTGTTCCTTTATGGCTGACGAACCTTGTGCTTAATGTGCCGTTATTTTTAGCTGCTTTTAAGATCAAGGGGAAACGTTTTATCTGGAGAACGATCGTTGGAACACTTCTTCTTTCCCTCTGGCTTTATATACTGCCTCTTATCGATCTTACTGATGGTGATTATGTGCTGGCAGCGATTTTCGGCGGCTGTATTGGCGGTGTCGGAATGGGACTTGTGCTGCTGGCAAAATCAACAACCGGTGGAACGGAGATGGTGGCGACCCTGATCCAGCATTACTATAAACATTATTCCGTGGTACAGATCATACAGTTTTTAGATGGAGCGGTTGTGATTGCCGGACTGTTCGTGTTTGGTGTACATGTGGCATTGTATGCGATCGTTGCAATTTTTGTGACAAGCAAAGTGTCAGATGCGCTGATGGAAGGTTTAAAGTTTTCAAAAGCTGCATTTATTATCACAGACCATTATGATCAGGTGGCAAAACGTATCATGACAGAGTTAGAGCGCGGCGTGACAGGGCTTCACGCAAAAGGAATGTATTCCGGTGCGGAAAAATGCATGCTTTACTGTGTGGTTTCGAGAAAAGAGATTGTTCAGGTAAAAGAGATCGTAAGCGAAGTGGATCCGGATGCATTTGTAATTGTTTCAGATGCAAGAGAGGTACTCGGTGAGGGATTCCAGGAGCAGATGTCCTGAAAATTTTCTTTGTGAACTATGTACACTGTAAAAAATGGGAAAAAAGCAGCATACATTGAGGAAGTGCATAAAAAATATGCATTTCCTCTTTCTTTTTTTGCTGTTTTGCATTAAAATAGAATTTAGGTATTTTTAAGTGGGGACAATGGGTATATTTTTATTGTGAAAGTTGCCCATGCGTGCAATGGAGGTTATGTACTGTGGCATACAGAAATTGACAGCTGATGTACACAGCAGCCCGATTTGCCGGGTGTGTTTCAAATGAAACGAAGATAGAAGGAGCGGAGCTTATGATTTCAAATCAGATACTTCAAAATACAATTGATGGGTTGAAAGGAATTACCCGCATTGATTTATGCATTATTGATGTAGAGGGGAAGGTGCTGGCTGCTACATTTCCGGAAGCAGACAAATATATGGAGCCGGCGCTTGCGTTTGTGGAATCTCCTGCAGACAGCCAGGTTGTAAACGGCTATCAGTTTTTTAAGGTGTTTGACGATCATCAGTTAGAATACATCCTGCTTGCCAACGGCGACAGCGATGACGTCTATATGGTGGGGAAAATTGCCAGTTTCCAGATCCAGAATCTTCTGGTAGCATATAAAGAGAGATTTGATAAAGATAACTTTATCAAGAATCTGCTTTTGGATAACCTGCTTTTGGTTGATATTTACAATCGTGCCAAAAAACTGCATATTGATACGGAAGTCAGACGTGTTGTTTTTATCGTGGAGACCAACCGCGACAAAGACGGTAATGAACTTGAACGTATTCGTGGCATTTTTGGAGGAAAGACCAAAGATTTTGTCACCGCAGTCGATGAGAAAAACATTATCGTTGTAAAAGAAGTAGGCGAGAACGAGGGATACGAAGAGATGAATAAGACCGCCGAGGTCATTGTAAATCTGTTCCGTTCTGATTCGGACAGTGATGTACATGTGGCATACGGTACGATTGTCGGAGAGATCAAAGAAGTATCTCGTTCCTATAAAGAAGCAAGAATGGCACTTGATGTAGGCAAGATTTTCTTTGAGGAAAAAGATGTTATTGCTTACTCTACACTAGGAATCGGACGTTTGATCTATCAGCTCCCGATCCCACTCTGCAAGATGTTTATCAAAGAGATCTTTGATGGTAAATCACCGGATGAGTTCGATGAGGAGACACTTACAACGATCAATAAGTTTTTTGAGAACAGCCTGAATGTTTCCGAAACTTCCAGACAGCTTTATATTCACCGTAACACATTGGTATATCGTCTGGACAAGCTGCAGAAAGCAACCGGACTTGATCTGCGTGTGTTTGAAGATGCCATTACTTTTAAGATCGCACTTATGGTAGTAAAATACATGAAGTACATGGAGTCGTTAGACTACTAGAAATGGAGATTGCTATGATTAAGTTAGAACATGTCAGCAAGTCGTACTCTGCAGGAATACCTGCGCTTAATGACGTGAGTCTTAACATTGAAGAAGGAGAATTTGTATTCATCGTCGGGGACAGTGGTTCCGGAAAATCTACGCTGATTAAACTTTTATTGAAGGAACTTGAACCGACGGAGGGTACAATCACAATAAACGGTCAGAAATTAAATAAGATCAGGCGAAGACAAATCCCGAAATTCCGTCGTAAGATAGGCGTGGTATTTCAGGATTTCCGCTTGTTAAAGGATCGTAATATTTATGATAATGTTGCATTTGCACAGAAAGTCATCGGAGAATCCACGCGTTCCATCAAAAAGAATGTTCCTTTGATGCTTTCCATGGTAGGACTGGCAGCAAAATACCGCTCATATCCGAAACAGTTGTCTGGTGGTGAGCAGCAGAGAGTTGCAATCGCAAGAGCACTTATCAATAAACCGAAGATTCTTCTGGCAGATGAACCAACCGGTAATCTGGATAATAATAATGCCTGGGAGATCATGAAGCTGATGGAAGAGATCAATAACAATGGTACAACGGTTGTTGTTGTTACCCATAACCTTGAGATCGTAAAAGCCATGAATAAACGTGTTATTACCATGCAGAAAGGTGTAATCGTGGATGACAGTGATACAGCCAGCAGTATTGTGACTGGTGATAATGCTATCAGCCGCAGCCTGACGGAGCGCGATGTATTAAAACGCGAGGGAGATTACGATTATGAGGATTAGTACTTTTTTTTATACGATTAAACAGGGACTGGTCAACATCTGGAAAAATAAGATGTTTTCACTCGCATCCATTGCGACGATGACAGCGTGTATTTTTTTGTTTGGTCTTTTTTATTCAATCGTGACCAATTTTCAGGCAATGGTAAAAGATGCCGAATCCGGCGTGGCGGTCACAGTATTTTTTGATGCGGGTATATCAGAACAGCGCATTGAGGAAATCGGTGATCTGATCAAGCAGCGCGTTGAGGTATCCCATTGTGAATATACGTCTGCGGATGAAGCCTGGGAAAGTTTTAAAGATGTTTATTTTGATGGTAATGAAGATGCGGCTTCAAGTTTTGCTGGTGATAATCCGCTTGCCAATTCTGCAAGTTATTCTATTTATATGAATGATATATCAATGCAGAGTACGTTAGTAACTTATTTAGAGTCCATAGATGGAATACGATCTGTAAAACAGTCTGAAATGGTAGCGCATACACTGACTGATTTTAACAGTCTGATCGGTTACATTTCTGCAGGAATCATCCTGATTTTGCTTGGCGTTGCGATTTTCCTTATCAGCAATACGATCACGGTCGGTATTTCCGTGCGCAGGGAAGAAATTGGAATTATGAAACTGATCGGTGCAACGGATTATTTTGTCCGTGCCCCGTTTGTGGTTGAGGGAATCGTGATCGGGTTGATCGGAGCGGCGATTCCGCTTGGTATTTTGTATGTTTTATATGAGAAGATCATATTATATATTGGAGATAAGTTTAAATTTATCAGTAATATGATACAGTTCTTAAGTGTGGATCAGGTATTCCACACATTGGTTCCTGTGGCATTGTTACTTGGTGTTGGTATTGGATTTATTGGAAGCCGGATTACAATCCGCAAACATTTAAAGGTATGATAATTAATAAAAGTCAATGGATACACAGGATAACGGCTGTATTACTGATTGTGATGATCGGTGTGGCTGCCACAGTGCAGATAACACCGGCAGCAGAAAACAGCAGTGCAAAGAAAAGTGAAAATACATCCACATCTTTAAAAGAAGCGCAGCAGGAAAAAGCAGCTTTGGAAAAGGCTTTGGAAGATGCAAAACAGACCATAAACGAGCTCAAAGAGTCCAAAGGGGATGTGCAGGAAAAAGTAAATGACCTGAATACGCAGCTAATGAATATTTCAAGTCAGATCACTGCACTCGAAAACCGGCTTGCGCAGAAGAATCAGGAGCTGACTGAGAAAAAAGACCAGATCGAGGATACGAAAAGTCAGCTTGAAGATGCAAAAAAGCAGGAAGAACAGCAGTATGCGGATATGAAAGTGCGCATACAGTTTATGTATGAAAATGCACAGGAGTCCTACTTTGAGGCACTTTTCAGTTCAGAGAGTTTTTCAGATTTTTTAAATTCTGCTGAGTATATCATTCAGATTCAGGAATATGACAGAAAAAAGCTTAACGAGTATCAGGACACAGTGGATTATATTGAGAATGTGGAAAAACAGTTAGAAGAAGACTATGCCACATTAGAGGAAATAAAAAAAGAAGTAGAGCAGGAAAAAGCATCTGTTGAACAGGAGAAGGCTTCGGTTGCAGCACTTATGAAACAGCGTGAGACAGAACTTGCCGGAATTGAGGGAAATATTGATTCGGCACAGAGTGATGCAGATTACTATGCGGCGGAGATAAAGGCACAGGAGGAAATCATTGCGGAGATCAAGCGTATCGAAGCAGAGAAAGCGGCTGCAGGCAAGCAGGATAATCCATATACAGGAGGAGTTTTCACCTGGCCTTGTCCGAGCAGTACGCGTGTGACCAGTGATTATGGAACACGTGTGTCGCCGATGGGAGGTGCTTCTTCCAATCATAAAGGAATTGACATCGGAGCGTCCGGAGGTGCTGCGATCGTGGCGGCAGCGGATGGAACGGTTACGACGGCATCCTACAGCAGTGCTGCCGGCAATTATGTGATGATCGATCATGGCGGTGGATTATATACTGTATATATGCATGCGTCTGCGCTTCTGGTTTCACCAGGTCAGACAGTATCTGCCGGACAGACGATTGCACAGGTCGGAAGTACGGGTATTTCTACTGGAAATCATTTACACTTTGGTGTATCATTAAACGGAAGCTATGTCAGCCCGTGGAGTTATCTGGGCAGATGATGCGGATGTTTTTGGGACTACCGCAATGCGCGGTGGTCCTTTTTAAATTGGTTGGATTTGGGTGTCAAAAGGTGGCTTTTAATTTTGGGATTGTCAAATTGCATAAGGCAGTGTCTGTTTTGTTCCGTTGTACGAAAATAAGAAAAGCTAAGCTTGCCTGAGCTTAGGTTGTGGCGGAGTGACGTGAACGGCAACAACGAGTCATCCATGACTCGATGCTGCCTTGTTCTGCCATCCGTGGCAGAACATCACTGTGTATCAACAGGCATACTAAGCTTTTCTAATTTTCTCCCAAAGTCACAAAAGCAGTCTCTGCCTTGTGCAATTTGACAGCCGCTAAGTTGTGAACCACCTTTTGACATCCGAAATCCGAAGCTTCATGGGAAATTTTGTCCCGATGTAGTAGGACAGCGAATCTTCACATATGAATGATATGATAAGTAATGTGGAGTGTAGTATAAAAGGCAATATGAAATAAAAATGCGGCTGGTCACACAACAGGTGTGAATGGCAGCGTAAAACGGCAGCATAAAAATCAACATAAAAACAGCGCAGGAATGGAGACAAAATATGGAAAATAAAAATGAGCAGCAGGTTCCGGAGATTATGCCAGAGCAAATCGGAGAACCGAAGAAAAGCAAAAAAGGCAGGATGGCGAAAGGCGTGGTCTGCGGTATTGCAGGGACGATTTTTGTTGGATTTGTCGCACTGAGCGTAGTTACAAAAGTAACAGGAGCGAAAATCTACATAACGAATGCATCTGGTAAGACGGACTCGATCCTGGATGCAAAAACGGTTCAAAAGATCAATGAACTGAAAGCATATACAGATATGTACTATTATGACGAGGTGGATGATACCGAATTACAGGACGGACTGTATGAGGGCATGATAAGCGGTCTTGGGGATAAATATTCCGTCTATTATAATGCAGAAGATTATAAACAGATGCAGGTGAGCACAACCGGACAGTATTATGGAATCGGTGCGGGGTTAAGGCAGGACCCGGATACGATGGTAGTATCAATTTCCAAGATATATGAAGGAACACCTTCGGATGAAGCAGGACTGCTTGCAGATGATGTGATCACTTCGGTTGACGGAACAGATGCCACAAGCATGGAAGTGACGGAACTGGTAAAACTGATCCGTGGTGAGGAGGGGACATCGGTACATTTAGAAGTATACCGTCCTTCTACCGGGGAAAATTTATCTTTTGATGTAGAGCGTAAAAATGTAACACTGCCAAGTGTGTCTTCACAGATGCTTGACGATAATATCGGTTACGTCCATATTGATTCTTTTGAGACAGAGACTGCAGACCAGTTTGAAAAAGCAGTGGCAGAGTTAGATAAAGAGGGAATGAAAGCAATGGTTTTGGATGTGCGCTATAATGGTGGAGGACTCGTTACCGCTGTTGTGCAGATCTTAGATGATATTCTTCCGGAAGGCACAGTTGTATACACGGAAGACAAAAACGGTCACCGCGAAACATATACGTCAAGTGGAGACACTTACATGGAATATCCACTTGCAGTGCTGATCAACGGAGACAGTGCAAGTGCATCTGAGATTTTAGCCGGAGCAATCAAAGATTACAAATATGGCACATTGATCGGAACAACTACATTCGGAAAAGGAATCGTTCAGACCATCTTCCCGCTTGAGGACGGAGATGCGGTGAAACTTACCACAGCAAAATATTTTACACCGAATGGAAATTATATCCACGGTGTTGGAATTGATCCGGATATTGAGTTGGAATATGAATATTTAGATCCGGATGGAACGGAATATGATGTAAAATATGATAACCAGATCCAGAAAGCAGTGGAAGTACTCACGGAGGAATTAAACGGAAAATGAACAAAACAGTAATGCGGTTGGTTCTGGGAATCATGCTGATATGCTGGATGTTTATCATATTCTGGTTTTCCAATCAGCCAGCGACGGAATCTTCCGAGATCAGCGGTACGATCTCATACCGTCTGGTTGAAGATACAGATGATATTTTTAACTGGGGACTGACAGCAGAACAGATCAGAAAGATAGCAGGAAATATTGAATATCCTATCCGGAAAGCTGCACATATGACAGAATATGCAATTTTAGGATGGATCGCATTCGCATTTTTGGGTTCGTGTGGAATACGGGGGAAAATGCATTATATTGCAGTACTTGGATTCAATTTTTGTTATGCATCGACAGATGAGATCCACCAGCTGTTTATTCCAGGGCGTTCCGGACAGTTTAAGGATGTCTGCATTGATACAGCGGGAACAGCAATAGGTCTTTTACTTCTTGCGATTCTCTTAAAAATAGGGAGAAGGCATTGCGCAAAAAGAGCGCATACTTTACAATAGAAATATATCTTAAATATCAGAAAGAGGTGATACTGTGGTAGAACTTGATCAATTTAAAGTGACCCTGAACACATACAGGGAACCGCTGCAGGAAGTGAGGGATTCACTTTGACCTGGCTAATAAAGAGCAGCGGATCCAGGAATTAGAAAGGGAAATGGAGGCCCCAAATTTTTGGGATGATCCGGTCGTTTCCCAGAAAAAAATGAAAGAATTAAAGAGCATGAAGGATGATGTCGCAACTTATGCCGACTTAAAGACAGAGTTTGAGGACATTGAGACATTGATCGAGATGGGATATGAGGAAAATGATGCTTCCCTGATCCCGGAGATCCAGGAAATGCTTGATGAGTTTACGAAGACCTATGAGGGAATCCGTATCAAGACTCTGTTATCCGGTGAGTATGATTCCGATGGTGCGATCGTCTCGTTACATGCAGGAGCAGGCGGTACGGAGTCCTGTGACTGGGCGGCGATGCTTTATCGTATGTATACAAGATGGGCATCGGACAAAGGATTTTCCGTGGAGGTTTTAGATTCTCTTGACGGAGAGGAAGCAGGTATCAAGTCCATTACATTCCAGATCAACGGAGAGAATGCATATGGATACATGAAATCTGAAAAAGGTGTACATCGTCTGGTTCGTATTTCACCGTTTAATGCAGCCGGCAAGCGCCAGACATCGTTTGTATCCTGCGATGTCATGCCGGATATCGAGGAAGATCTTGATGTTGAGATCAATGAGGACGATCTGCGGATCGATACCTACCGTTCAAGTGGTGCCGGCGGACAGCATATCAATAAGACATCCTCTGCAATCCGTATCACGCATATCCCGACCGGAATCGTGGTACAGTGTCAGAATGAGCGTTCCCAGTTCCAGAATAAGGATAAGGCAATGCAGATGTTAAAGGCAAAACTGTATCTGTTAAAGCAGCAGGAAAATGCGGAAAAAGCTGCAGATATCCGTGGAGAGGTAACGGAGATCGGTTGGGGTAACCAGATCCGTTCTTATGTTATGCAGCCATATACGATGGTAAAAGATCACAGAACCGGTGTAGAAACCGGAAATGTAGACAGCGTCATGGATGGAAAGATTGATATTTTTATCAATGGTTACCTGAAATGGCTTTCACTTGGATGCCCGAAGGGACTTGGAGGAGACGATGAGTAAGGGAACGGTCACGCTCCTTGTGATTATCTTTGTTGTCTGCATATCCTGTGGCGCGGGATACGCGGCATACCGGATCGTGCGGGAAAAACTGCGTAGATTGTCCCGCATGGCGTTTGGCACAGATTCCATCACAGAGGGATTAGAACAACAGGCAAAAGAGCTTGCGGTAACACCGAAATCCGTTTCTGCGATGACACGGATTTTTCTGCCGCAGATCCAGAGGGATTTTCCTGATTTTCATATCGAACAGTTTAAGGATAAAGTGGAAAATGCACTCATGCTGGCATTGCAGGCAATCTCTGCCGCAGATGCCGGCATTTTTGAAAGACAGATAAAAGATGGCGTTTCGGAAGAATTTTTAGCGCAGATCAAAAACAGAATCCGTGAAAATGAGACGGAGGCAGTCACAGAGCACTACGAACAGATACAGATTCATCAGACGGAGATTGCTGGTTATGAGAAAAAGCAGGCTGCAAATTCAGCCACGATATTTGCAGGTTTTTTGCTAATGTTTTGTAATTTAAT
>OGXV01000922.1_pt1 | contig 18386 bp, 27 predicted proteins | sample 1576391 | NCBI WGS metagenome assembly OGXV01 (sample SAMEA3541586, study PRJEB24748) | human gut metagenome | biome: human gut; feature: human-associated habitat; material: faeces | place: China | collected 2012 | reverse complement strand
TTTCCGTTACTACCTTTTAAACATAGCTGGAGAAGCCGAAACGGCAACCCCACTACCAAATGTCTTAGTAGTACTGCGTGGTGCCGGGTGCCTCCCGGTGAGCATGTCCCAGCCGACATGGCCCGCGCTGCATTTACAGATCACTGTAAGTGACTGGTCGCCCCACCGCACAGGGGGATTCACCACGCGCATACATTAGCTATGCAACATTCACTTAGTCAACATGCTGCGATACCAGTGCGCTAACTTCTTCCTTAAGATTCAATAATCAGTCGGATTATGCATAATCAATGCATGAAATATAATTTCAATAACAACAATAAAAAATCATCTAAAATTATAAATTTACCAAAACTATTGATTAGGATTTTTCTTACCCTCCCTATAGAATCCTCCCCACAAAAAAACAAAATGCCCACATACATTTCAAGGGATTACACCTGCATGGCAAATTTACTCATTTTAGCACTGGCGGTAGTTCTTTTTATAGTCGCTGTACTTTCTTTCGTTTCTTACACCAAGGACAGGAAAAAGCTTAAAAATACTTTTAAGAAGCGGTATTGATCATGCGCTGATCTTTATCTTAAAGAGGCTGAGCCCGTCAGCCTCTTTTTATTCTGATTGGCCAGCACACCGCCAGCGCCCCGACGATAACCACCAGCAGAACCAGATCCATCAGCATGCCAGCCACCCGCCAGGCTACGAACAGTAGAACGACAAACAGCGCCCAGAAACACAGCCTGCGCAGCATGATTACTTACCGTTGGTGCCGAGTACCCGGCTCAGGTTTTTCAGCAGGACAGTCGAGGCCGTTTCCAGCATGTCATCACCGGCATCGGTATTGGCGACCACCAGCGTCTTAGTGCAGGGAACCTTCACCTTCGAATCACTCAGCCAGCCGGATTCGGTAACCGCCTTTTTTATCTCGTACACCGGCTTCCCGTTCGGCAATTTATCGTCAACGTGCCAGCCGTTCATATCGATCATCGTCAGGCCGCTGCCTTCCTGATTAACCGCCTCCAGAAACTTATTCGACCGGTCCGGCGCAGATACCCAAAGGAAGGCGTCATACTCGCCAGTGGTGACTTTCGCCAGCGAGCGCACACCGCCTTTGGCATAGGTCTCTACTTTGGCGTAATCCTTTTCCAGCCCCTGCAGATATTGCCAGGATGCATACGATCCGCTGGAGGGCTCACCGACCGCGATTTTCACACCTGCCTTTAAATCACCTTCATCGCTGACCTTGCCGCCCTTCTTCACCGCGACAAAAACGCATTCATCAGCCAGCTCGCCGATGATGTCCACCTTCTGCGCTTCGTTGCTGTGGCGGCTGCGCCAGAACTGGAAAGCATCAGCCTGAGTGAAACCGATCTGGGCGGTACCGCTGGCGACCTTGTCGAGATTGTCCAGAGAGCCTTTACTGGGGATCACCGTCGAGCTGTAACCATACTCGCTGAGTGCGCTGGCGAGATTAACGCCGTACACCGCGTTATAGGTCAGGCCCTGTTGACCCGTAGTGATAACGACATCCGCAGCCGAAGCGGTGTTACTCAGGCACAGCGAAGCGACCGCAATAGCGGCCATGATGACTTTTTTCATGTGACTATCCTTTTGAGGTGAGCCTTCGCCCGGAGTGGTCGCCCTGCAGAACAGTCACACGACCATTCCAAAGGCTCACCCCGAAAAGCTCTGCAGGTTTTATGCGCCGGGCGTGGCGCGGATAAAAAAAGGCCACGCAAGTTCGCAGCCTGTGAATTGTTGCAGCCCTATAGCAGCATATCTCTACATTTGGTATGGTCAGATCGCCAGAAGTAACCACATCAAACATGGAGAATTACATGAGTGAGTCTAATAAACCAATCAGTGAAAATAAGCCTCAGCCAACAACCCAAAATAAGTCGGATACCAAAGCGCCTCCACCAAGGGATTTTTCGATGGGACGGACAATAACTGGTGATTCTGCCCCGACAATTGGTGATTCTCTCCAGAATCTCACAAGAAAAAATACACCAGTGCCGAAACGGTAATGGATAAAGCCGGGGTAAGGATTGATGCCAGCCTTACTCTGGTTAGTCTGGTTCTGAGTTGTATATTTGCTTCCTGAAGTTCGCTTGCCGTCTGACAAAGATTTTTCAATCTATAGCGTCTCATCACCGATAAAGCACTATCTCCACCGATATAACCATTGGCTCGCAGAGTCTCATAGTCACTCCCGGTTATGGTCTTGTACACCCTGGTATAGAGTACGTCAGGAGAGGTTGAAATTAATGCCCGCGTCTGAACGGATAACACCCTTAAAACCAAATAAACGGCGCATAACGTCCAGTACAGAGTAAAAATAGCCACGCCAGCATTTAAAAAATCAGGATGATCTTTTTGCGTCAGAAGGAGAAACGAGGAGCCAATGCCAACAATGAGGATGCTAAGCAGTTTATAGCCATTTTCTTTGTTCAGGGAATTCGACTGCGTGATCTCACGAATACAATCCTCTCCCTGCTTTTCCAGAAAATCCACGAGCTCATCATCAGCATCCAGAAAATAGTCATCGGGCAAATCTGACATTTCGACCTCACTCGCATCCTGAGATTTTTTTTTGATTTTACCTGAAGGCCCGCTAATGAGATACATCAGGCCCCTAGATGGAGGGATATGGCGGAAGATGGAGGAGTCGAACCCCTACCGTTACCAGCACCACCGGGTTCAAACCGGTTCGCCCACCACTGAGCGGCATCTTCCAGAAACGAAAAAACCCCGCCGAAGCAGGGTTTTGATGATTGGTTTCGCTCAGGCGCTATATGCCACGATTGAAAGCATACAGGACAACTTTATGCAAAGTCAACACTAACGTTCAAAAAATTGCAGCCATCTGTTTCGATCACATTAATAACTGGTAGCCTTCTCAAATTCTGCTGCGGCTTGTCTCTCTCCTTTGTGAAGCATATCCACCAGCCCCTCATAGAACGGTTTCCAGTTGCGTGACCACGAAGACTGATGGAGATCCGGGAGACGCTTCAGAATGGCGCGGTGTACCGTCGCAGAGGGTACAACAGAGAAGCCATTACCAGAGCAGCGTTCACATGTTTTGAAAACCGGTGCGCCAAGTTCTTTGGTCGCTTTGCGATCTAACACCTCCCCTTTACCACCACACCTGCATCGCGCATGGATCACTTTCTTTCCTCTGCACACTCCACAGACCCTTTTCACCAGTTCATTTCTAATCTTTGGGGCCTTCACTTCGACACCGTCAGCATCGAAAATACCGGGGTGCTTAATTACATCTTCATGGCGGGAAATAAAGCCGGTACCGCTGCAGCTTTGACACGTTGCTCTGGTGGCCGCCGAACGTGAGTATTCCGCAAAGGCAAATTGCGCCAGCGTCAACATGCAGGCGCCGAGCTTGTCACCAGCGGCTTTGCGGACATTTTTAGGAGCGTTTTTGATGGCAAACTGCGCCAGCGCCTGAATTGCAAGCTGTTCGTCCGTTTTGCTGATACCAGCCTTTCCGAGGAAAGCGGCAAGGCCGAAGCGCGCACGACTGCTGGTGGTACCGATGGCCGCCATAACATCTGTTCCGGTCAGTCGATTTGGCGATGTGCTTTTCACGTCGTCGCTGATATGCATGCCCTGAGGGCTAAAATGCTTTAACGATGCTTCCAGTTTCATGCGGCCACTTCTCCGATATCAGAAATTAAAATTTGTCCGGATTCACCCCAGACTTTTGTTACACGAAAATCCCAGATATGTGCGTCATCAGTAAACAGAGCATCCATCAGCGCTTTGATCATGTTATCGGCGTCTGGTTTCTGCTGGTGTGCCTGTCCGTTCATCGTTACTCGCTTCTTCTGGCTCCAGCTCTTTGGCATGGGAACCACGAAGGTTATGTGTCCGCCCTGCTCCGGCATAGCAACGTTCTTCAGACGGACCTCATCGCAGAATGCCCGGTAGCGCATGACCACTTCCCGCTGTTTCCATTTGTCTGCCCGGGTCATCCTCGGCTTGCCCATTGGTGTAATGTTAAAAATCTTCATGGCCAGCCCGGCTCGCTTTCGTGTAACGGCGTTGATGTGCCTTTGGTTGCGGCGTTGAGCATTGGCGAGCTTCTTCCTGATCAATTGGCAGGAAATGACCGTTGTAGAACCGACGGTAGATAGTCCCCAGTTCTCCATTCCGCTGTTTTGTCACGTTGATTTCGGCAATTCCTTTTGCAGGCGATTCTGGGTTATAAACCTCATCTCGGTACAACATCAGGATCAAGTCAGCATCAGCCTCAATTTCCCCCGAGTTTTTCATATCGGAGTTCATTGGCCGCTTATTGGGTCTGGATTCGACACCGCGCGACAGCTGGCTCAGCGCAAGGACGGGGGTTTTATTGGATTTAGCCAGGTTTTTAAGCCCCTTGGATACTTCGCCAACGGCCAGATCGTACCGCGCAGCACTCTGAATTTTGATAAGCGCCAGGTAGTCGATGACCACCAGCGCGATTTCCGGATGCGTTATCTGGTAGCGCGTGGCGGTTTGCTGTATCTGGTCGATAGTCAGGCCGGTGGCGTCGGTGATCCAGATATTGCGGGTGGACATTCGCTCCATGCCGTTAAAAAATCGCGCCCAGTCTTCGTCCTCGAATTTATCCACGGCTTTCAGTCGAGACATCGACATCCCGCCTGCAGCGGAGACCATGCGCTTGGTGATCTGCGTGTCCGACATCTCCATACTGAAAAACAGCACGCCATGGCCCTGAGCGGAAACCTTGTCGATGATATCCAGTGCAAGCTCGGTTTTGCCCATGGATGGCCGCGCGGCGATAAACACCAGATCTGTCGATTCAATGCCGCCGGTCATAGCATCAAGCTCCTCAATGCCAGTGAGCAGGCACCTGGTCTCTTCTTTCCCCTGGCTCCGCGATTCAACTTCGTCCGCCACTGCGGTGAGCAGTTCGGAGATGTGAACGGGCTGGACGGTATCTGCTGAAATGTCGATCGCCGATACAGTCAGCTTCGCAGCTTCAAGGGCGGCCAGGGCTGATTCTCCGTTTCTGGCACTCCTGATTTGCTCCAGCACTTTTTCCAGTGCTGCTTCGGCATCACGTACACCAGCATTGCGCCGCAGCACATCAACGTAAGATAACAACGCGGATTTCGCCCAACTGACACGGGTGGCTGCCAGAATTGTGGTCTGGAGTGCCGGCAACGACTCGCAAAGCAGTAACGGATCAATTACTCCGCCGCCGCGGGCCTGTCGGCAGATACCAGTGTAAATTTCCCGATACTGACGAACTGAGAAGGTGCTTGCAGGCAGTCGGGAGAGAACATCCAGCACCTCAGGATCATCTCCGCGTAAAAACAATGCGCCGATGACCGCCTCTTCAAGTTCGTCGTTACGCCAGACGGGTGTCATGCATGCCCCCCGTTATTCCCACGAAAACTTGCCCAGTTGAATACCAGGTAGTTGCGCCCACCGTCAGTCACACGATCAAAAATACGGTCGCTGATAAACTCTCTCAGCTGCTCAGGTGGCAGATTGCTGATCAGGATGGTTGGCAGAACGCTTTCATAGCGGGCGTTAATCACCTCGTGAAGGATGGTCATCTCTGCCGGGCTTCCGAACTGCACACCAACCTCATCGATAATCAGCAGATCCAGCGAAGCGTAGTGATCCAGCACACTCTCTTCTGTTGTCTCGGCATTGTGGCGCCAGGTGCTTTTCACGGCGCGAGTCAGACGCATTACGTCGGTCAGTTCCACGCTAGCGAGATGGTTGCGGATGATGTTTTTCGCCAGAGAGACTGCCAGATGATTCTTCCCCGTGCCGCAGCTGCCTGTCAGCACCAGACTTTTCCCGGCCTCCAGAACGTTCGGCCAGTTGTCGGCGTAACGCCTGCAGGCCGCGAGGTTGCGGGAGGCTTCAGGGGTGATCCCCAGATAATTTTCAAACTCGCAATCACCAAACCGGCGAGTGATACCCGCGTCGTTCAGCAGGCTGGTTACGTGAAGTTTGCGCAGGCTGGATTTGACTCCGGCCTGCTCCGACCGGATGCAGGCCGGACAGCGGGAGTGTTTGAAAGTCTCAGCACCGCGAAAATCTTTGCCCACCAGCGTGAACTGTTCATAGTCTCCATGCTCCGGGCAAGACGCCGGGCTGGTATGGTTCGAGTTCCATCCCCCGAAGCCCCAGGGGAGTGTGTGTTCTTCGGCGAAAGCGAGTTCGTCGCCGAGTTTTACCTGCAGCGCCATCAGGTCTTCACGCTCTTTGAGCTGATTCAAATCCAACATATCCACCTCACTCAAAAATTCAGGTTCTCACCAGATTCGCCAAAATCGTCGGACATGCGCCCCAGTCCAGACAGGCGGGCGACAGTGCTGTTATGCCCACCTCCGGAAGCTGATGGCGCCTGCCAGGATTCTTCGAAGTGCCGATCGGGTCCGAAGAACGTCGACGCTTGTTTGACGAACTGGGTACCAATGCTGCCGGTTGCACGGGCGTAGGCTGCATAGCGCTTAACGCCCGCCAGCATGGTCTCAGAGGAAACCCCGTCTTTCAGACGAGTCTTCCACGCCTTGAAGGCTGCAGCCTTGGAGTTGCCACCAGCGCGTTTGGGGTATGCCTCCCAGGCTGTCTCAAACTCAGAGGTATAATCCTGCTTTGCAGAACGAGCCGGTGCAGAGGCGATAGCCGAAGCGCCAGTATGTTTTATAGGTTCATTGACTGGTTCATTGACTGGTTCAAAAGAGTGACTGATTCTGGGTGCAGTTCCTGCACTACCCCCTGGTGAATCTCCTGCACCAGCTAGTGAATCTGCTGCACCAGGTAGTGAACGATTTGCACTACCCCCTGGTGAATCTCCTGCACTACGTAAATTGAGCTGATAAACGTTGCTGGAATTACCCTTTGGTCCTGTCCGTAGTTCTTTTTTTATCAGGCCGCACTCACAAAGCGCCTCGATGTGATTCATCACCGAACGCTTGCTAATTTCACACTGATCAGCAATGTGCTGGTAACTCGGCCAGCACTCCCCGAGATCACTGGCGTTATCCGCCAGCTTAAGAAGAACCAATTTGCGCAAAGGGTTTCCGACCTTAATTTTCATAGCCTGAACCATCAGATCCATGCTCATACCAAAACCCTCGTGAAGTACTGTTGAAACTTCCAGACGGGCTGCATACATTCATGCGGATAACCCGGTCTGGTGAAATAAACCTGCTGCTTTTCGCGATCCCACCCAGTGACGTGCACGACAATACCCCGAGGATCGTGATACAGCCTGTCCAGCGCCTTAATACCGCCCGTTTCTGGAAACATTCAGCTCACCAGCGCTTGATTTGTAATCGGATTATCTGGTGTCACTTCATGCCTCGCCTGCATTGTCGAGCCATGTCACTCACCTTGCGTTGGGTGCGGGAATAGCTCGGGCAGGTCAGGTCTGATTTCATATGCCGCTACTTGGCCATTAGCAGCAGCCACAATTTTCAATACATGCTCTGCCTTAACTCTTTTCCCGTGGCGCCATTTCCATACCGTTGCTTGGGACACACCACATTGTTTTGCAAGCGCATCCTGGCTTCCTGTACATCTGATTGCTTTATCAATAGGCTCAGAAATCATAAAACCCCCTTAGTAATTAATTATTACTTTAGCGATTGAATAGGTAAACCTCAAGGCTAATAATTACTTTTTGACTTATCGCGTTCAGTGAGTTAAGTTTTTAACAACTTTTGGAGTAGCCAACATGTCGAAAACAACGTTTGCTGAAAGATTGGTTGAATCAATGAAGGCAGCAGGCTTTACCCAAGCTTCCCTTGCTGCCGCTGTAGGAATGTCGCAATCCAGTATCTGGAAACTAACTTCTGGCGCGGCCTCAGGCTCACGGAAAACTGTAGAATTAGCTAAAGCACTACATGTCAGGCCTGAATGGCTCGCCTCAGGTGAGCTGCCCGTGAATGATAATGAATCCAATGATCTCCCAACCGTCTACAGGCAACAAAGACCTGTTGATCCTGGGATTTACAGAGTCGATTTGCTTGATGTTCAAGTGAGTGCTGGTCCAGGAGTATACCTATCTTCTGAGCTCATCGAGACAGTTCAAGCAATTGAATTCACAGAAGAATATGCAAGAAGCATGTTTGGAAGTCGTCCAGCATCATCTATCAAGGTGATCACCGTGCGTGGTGATAGCATGGAAGGTACGATTGATCCAGGTGATTACATCTTCGTGGATACATCAGTAAATCACTTTGAAGGTGATGGTATTTATGTTTTCGTGTTTGGCAAAACGATTCATATCAAACGCCTGCAAATGCAGAAGAATAGCCTTGTCGTTCTGTCAGATAACAAGCTCTACAGCCCTTGGGAAATAGACGCATGTGATGAAGATCAGTTTCACGTTTTAGCTAAAGTGCTGGTCAAACAGTCGGCAGCCTTTAAACGATTCGCATAACTCTCAACATAGAAGAACGACCGCTTAGGCGGTCTTTTTTTTGCTTGCTAAACAATAAAATACCTAAGAGATAAAAAATAAATTACTTTAGTCATTGGCTATCGCAAAGATCCGATCCATCCTAATTACAACTTAAGTAATTCAACGGAGCGATTATCATGACAACTAAAAACTTCATTCAATTAGTAGATATTCCAGACTACCATTTTGATAAGCGTGCGACTGATATCGATTATGATGGTATCGCGGTCGACTGCGACTCTAAAACAATTTCAATATTAAGTGCAATAAATCATATCAGCCTTAATGTTTTCTCTCTTATGGAAGAGAGCCAGGTTGATAAAGAAAAAATAACTAACCTTTCCTGTATTATTGCTGACCTTGCAGAACTGGCAATTGCCACAAATAAAATCGCTCAATCTGCATCATACCTTTCTGGTTTAAAAGGTGGCAATGATGGCGCATGAAATTTCGTTAGAGCAGGCGGCAGAGAAAGCTCATCAGGCAGAGATAATCTGCCGCATGATGGAGGTATACCCTAATAAAATGGATTGCACCGAAATTGAGGCATTATCTTCGCTGCTCAGGGTTCTTACTGGTGATGTATGCGCCTGGCTTATCGAAGAGCAAGCAGTAAAAAATAACAAGTAAACAACACCAAACCATTTAATTTCAGATTAAATTCTGCGGGACTTCATATTCATTATTCAGGAGAGCGTCGTGAAAAATAAAGATGCCTTTAAGACAGCAAAAATGATGTGTAGTGCAGGCTACTGGGATATCGCAATTTTATTTTTAAAAAAAGCTTATGGGAGATAATCATGAGCATTCAGCGCCGCCAAGATATTCAGTGCGTCACCATTAAGGCTGAGCAACTTAACTTCCTTATGCAGACAATTTTCACACATCACAAGGAATTTGACTGCCATCAACTTGATGGGGTTTTAGGTCTAGCATATGACCTTGCTGGCGAGGTCTATTCATGGATGTAAAAAGAGGAAAAGATTGTACAACAAAACGAAGAACACAAAAGAAGGGGTAATTAGATGAGTAACTTAATTACTACCTATCGCCGCCGTATTTTAAAAGCAGCCTTGTTACGCCACCAGCGAAAAACTGGCAGTAACTTACTTGTCATTAAGCTTAACAAGGGTGGGATTAGTACTATCGAATTAACTGAGATTCTTCTTGATGGATTGTTGCGGAAATTCGAGCGACTGGCGCTCGGTGAATACGGAAATGTGGAAGGTGTGAAAGCTCTTAAGGGAATTTACAGCAACTCTGTTGATGTTAATGGCAGCGGCGAATTCCTCACAGAAAGCGGGAAAGAGTTAATCGACGAGCTTATTTCTGAACTGGTGGAGTTCGTCAAAAAGCAGAAACCAGTTACTGCGGAGTCCGGCAATGAATAACCAGCAAACAATGCTCTATCAGGGTGTGCTGATCCCCCGCCCCGTGTTGAACGTGGATCTGCATGTCCTCCCTGATTTTACCGGGCGGTAGTCGTGCACATCGAGAACGGGAGGGTGATATGCGACCGCCAGCTGTTCGACGACGAGCACATTTGCACACTGGCCACGTTTATCGAAATGGCGCGCGAAATGGAACTGAGATTTGAGGAGGTAGCTGGTGGCACTGACAGCGATACGAATTCCTGAGAGGGTTCACCTGCAGGCGCTGCAGGTCCTGCTGCGGTATCGGCGCCGGCGGATATTCCCGCGGCGAATGCGCCGCACCGGCTACCTCAGCCTGAAGGTTAACCCACGCTGGCGCCTGTTATCGAAAGACGATGGCCGGAACTGGGAAGTTATGAGTCATGAAACCTATAACCGGGAGAAAGACAAATGATTGACAACAGAACTGTCAGCGCCATTGACCTGGCGTTGCAAAAGCACCCAACGCCAGTTGGTGATCTGTTCGCCGCGATCCGCCACGGACGCATGAAGCGGTGCTTCAGCCGGGATACCGCAATTCGTTACCTGGCGTTCTTCATGACCTCCCGAGCTTTTGGGCGTTCTGGTTTCAAGCAGCGTTATCCGGACGTGCAGGTAATTCATCCACTGAATCCAGAACTGAGTAGCTGGCAACGTGGCGCCGTCACCCTGGAATATTTTAACGCCCACCAGCGCACCGTTCGCCGGCTGCGTCGCATCCTCGCCCGCAAAAGAGAAATGCAGAAGTGGTGCGAAAAGTGGGATGCCATGCACGACCGCTACGTGAAAGAGCGCGAAGAACTTCAGGCCAGCAAACCAGCAGAGGTGCGCAATGCTTCACAACATGCTTAACCCGGAACCAACCTCAACAGGGATCCGGTCTGGAAACAGGGTGATTGGCTACTCCGCTGCTGTTCGCCTGCTGGATAACGGTCGCTATGACAAACACCTTGCCGATGGAATGGAAATTCTGGCCTGCATCATGGAAGCGGTAGAAAGCAACTGGATCACGCTCAATATCGAAAAAGAGTTGATCCTCTGGCGCTGGCTACTGGCTGCCGTGTTCATCACTGAGGAGCTGGAGAAAAACGGAACTGTCGACGTTCCGAATGATACTGGCGGTGTTGAAACTGCTGTTATCTGTTCCAGCAAGCATGGCGCCATTAGCATCTATCCGGGACCTGAACGCTTTGCACTCGCCAACCATATTGAGCTGGGGGCAATCGAGAAATATGGGTCAGAGGTTGGCCAGCAGCTGGCGCTGCGGATGTATCAGGACATGGTTATTGCTGACGAAGAATTTGGGTTCAGGTTATCAGCACTTGGCCGGGAGGGGCTTAACCTCCTCCATGAGAGCTTTATCGAACACATCCAGATCGAAGGTGTGCCAGAAGCACCGATTATGCATTGAGGGGAATGATGATGAATAACTTGATCACTAACAAACCATCCATGACCAGCCTTGAGATCGCCGAGCTGGTAGAAAAACGCCACGACAACGTGAAACGTACGATTGTGACACTGGCTTCAAAGGACGTTATCCGGTCTCCTCAAATTGAGGTTCTCGAAAGAATCAATAACTTAGGATTTGCCGTCAATGACGAGGTTTACAAATTTTCAGGTGAAGAAGGAAAACGCGACAGCATCATTGTGGTCGCGCAACTCAGCCCCGAGTTTACCGCCAGACTGGTAGATCGCTGGAAAGAGCTGGAAGAAGAACGCTCCCGGCCAAAATCGCAGGCAGAGCTGATCGCTGAAATGGCCCTGCTGAATGTTGAGCAGGAACGACGCCTCTACCAGGTTGAAGAACAGGTGGAAACCGTAGTCGAAGCTGTCGAAAACATTAAGCGTGGAAATATGCGGGCCGGGTATGTCGGTTATCGCCAGGTGGTCGCAAAAAGCGGCATGACCGATGCCAAGTGTCGAAACCTTGTTAACGCATACCGTATCCCAACCGATACACACGAATTCATGACGCCTGATGGTTTGCTGTCTCGCCGGGCGATCGTGGAGTTTGAACCTTTTATGAAAGCATTCCGCCAAATGATGGCAGAAGCCGAACCACGTGGGGCCCGTTGGTATCACCCGAAAATGGGGCTGTTTCAGGCTATCGGATGGGAGGAAAAACATTGTGAAGGTTGAGTTTAATGATCAAGGGTCGGTATCAGTCATCACGGTCACCAGCACCGTATTTGAGTTCCGCCGGCACAACCAGGCGATTGATGTCGCGTTGTTCCTCACGCCTGAAATTACCAGCCAGAGCAGCGGTTTTTTCATTATGAAAACGATCTTAAGCGGGAAGACACATCACGCGCTGCGGGCCTATAAACATCTGATCCGGGAGGCTAAGCGATGAGCACCACACTCGAAAATGGACGTATTAACCTTGATTCCCTGGTAACAACTGAAGATCACTTGCGCGGACTCTCGCTGGCAAACAGGACGCTGGATAGAATTAAAGACCAAATGCCTCAGCGTTCCGATAAAAAATCAGACTGGTACAGACGGGCTACAGTCGCGCACAAATCATGGTTCTGGGCTCGCTCAATAATCTGCGAACAACTGGCTATTTTGCGCCGGGCAAAAATTAAAGCTGAACAGCGGCTGGAGCAAGACTTTCGCGCTGCGATGATTGAGGTGAAGTGATGGACTGGCCTACGGCATTCAGCATCGTCGGCTGTGCGTTCGCCATTGCCTGGCTGTTTCGGAGTTAGCGACATGAAAAGAGAATTTGAATTGTGGCGCCACTGTCGTGGCCTGATTGTGGTGTGAGGTGGGAAATATGGTAGACATTGAAATGATTGACGAGGAAGAGGCGATGCGGATGATCCGAGTATCTTCACGCGTGACCATCCGGAAATACACCGAGCGCTATAATTTCCCCAAACCGGTCCGGACCTACCCTAAACAGTATCTGCGCTCTGCTATTGTGGAGTGGATCTTAAACGGGGGTGTCAACCAGAAATCTTCCTGATATGCCAAAATATCTTTTCAGCATACAGATCATAGGCGTCTTTCTGTTCGGCAATCCAGTCATGCTTGTTATAGACAGAAAGCACGCCGCCCAGCTCATGCCCCAGCATTTTTTCGATGACGTGCGGGGCAACCCCCTCCTCGGATAGTCGGGTTGCCAAGGTGCGCCGGAAATCATGTGAAGTAAACTCACCAAACCCCAACGAGTCTTTGATTCTTCTCAGAAATTTATTTGCACCAGAAATAGTTATAGGGCTTTTCAGGTCCTCGCCCGGGAAAAGTATATCCCCATACGTCATTTCGGCTTTTTTCAGCAAATCATCTGCCGCGGAGAAAATTGGGCGCCTGATAATTTTGTTGGTTTTGCTTTTCTCTGCCGGAACAACCCATAACCCCTCCTCTCGGTCAAATTCACCCCTTATAGCCAGCCGAAGTTCGCTATTCCTGGCGCCGTACAGCATTAGCAATTGATGAAGCAATCGGTTAGAAGTTGACCCTCGACTTCTTTCTATAGCCATCCAAATTTTGGCAAGCTGGTTATAGCTGAGTGTGGTCTCTCCAATCACAGGTTTAACACCGATGTCTTTCGGCTGCAAAAGCATGAGCTCGGTTGTGCTAACGAACTGTCGCCGCGTACACCAACCAATGGCGGACCTGAGCTGTATCAATAAATGCCGGGCTCGGCGAGGATTGATTTTCTCCTCTTCGGTAAACCTCTCAACCCACAAGCGGACTGGGATATGCTCAACCGGAATACCGGGAAAAGCGTCACGCATGTGCTTTATAACCGTTGACTTATAAAGCGCTATCGTCTTAGCCCTTAACGTTACGTCAACGTAATTTTCCTTCCAGTAATCCAGGCAATCCTTTACCGTTGGCTTACTCTTGGATTTGTTTGCACCAGCCAGCGTTCGGGGGTCAATGCCTTTGTCTGCCGACTCCCTCAGGTCTGCAACGATATTGCGGGCATCGCGCAGCGTCAGCGCTGGGTAGCGCCCAAGCCCCATTCGGTTCTGCTTTCCTTCCCATCGGAACCTAAACTGAAAGCTGATCACGCCTTTGGGGGTTATGCGAACTCCAAGCCCGTCAGAATCCGTAATTTCAGCAGGCCCAGAATATGGTTTACCATAGATAGAGCGAAGCTTTGTGTCACTGATTGCCATGTTAGTTTTCTGTACTCATCACTTTGGTATTTTATGTACTTATTCTGTACTCAATATCGTATGAACGAACATAAACAACAATATCAAATCATGTACAACCATGCGCAACAATTGGCAGTACAACTAAAATAATAATAAAAAATCATATACATAAACATCTAACCGTATTCATTCTTGTCTGAACAATCTCAACCATGTGCAAAGCCCACACCTTGCCGAAGATTACGAAACAATGGTTCCTTTTCAGGCGCTGCAGATGATTGGCCACCAGGTCGATGCCGTCTGCCCGGATAAAGCCGCTGGCGACTATGTCATGACCGCAATCCATGACTTTGACGGCGCCCAGACTTATAGCGAAAAGCCGGGCCATCGCTTCACGCTGAACGCTGACTTCGCCGCAGTAAAGGCCGAGAACTACGATGCGCTAGTGATCCCCGGCGGCCGGGCGCCGGAGTATCTGCGCCTGAACGAGGAGGTTATTAAACTGGTACAGGCATTCGACGCCGCGCGTAAACCTATCGCCGCCGTCTGCCACGGCCCGCAGCTGCTGGCCGCCGCCGGTATTCTGCAGGGACGGACCTGCAGCGCCTATCCCGCCTGCGCTCCGGAAGTGCGCCTGAGCGGTGGGCACTATGCGGATATTGGTATCGACCAGGCGCATGTGGACGGTAACCTGGTTACCGCCCCCGCCTGGCCGGCTCATCCACAGTGGCTGGCGAAATTCGCCGCCCTGCTGGCGGAATAACCATACTGAGCCGGTGTTTTTGTTGAGCCACCCGCTCCCCTGCGGGAATCTATGCCTCAGCGCGGTGTTTAGTCTCGGGTAAACGCGCTGTTGTATGTTATGCCGATGGCGGGGATGCGCCACGATTTACCGCTTATCTTCAGGGGCCGGTTAAAAAACCAGCCCCTGAAAGATTTATCGCTGCCCTGACGGGCATCATCAATTCAGCAACGCGATCTGCTTGACCACTATTTCATTGATTTTATAGATTATTTCAGGAGTTACGCGTTCTTTGATATCGCGGTCAACAAATACCCGAATGCAATATTTGATGATTTGATACTGATTTAACTTATCACCACATTCAATTAACGGTTTTATTTCGTAGCGGTTCTTAAGATCTTTCACCAAAAGCTTAACTTCGGTTTTATCCAGGTCTTTAAAGGCGCAGTCGGAGACAATATCAACGGCAAATTCATGTGGTTTGAAATGAGGCTGTAATACAGAAGTCAATAACCCGGTGAGTTGACTCTTCCACGCCTTATTTTCCTTGTCAGCGATGTTAGCTTTATACACAGAGTGTTTGGCCTCATAGACCTTCGACCATGGGTGTCGGTTAATAATGTCATCAATTATTTTTTTATTAACCGCCTCGATATCGCTGATATCTATCCATTCACCAACCTTGTCATTCAAAAAATAATCATCACTGCACGCCAAATAAAAATCCTTCAGCGCGTCGATGAAGCTTTCATCGCTATGGTCAACGATACGGTCGGTAACGTCAGCGATAATGACATTTTGTGGATCCTTGCTTTGCATAATCTCACATAATGTGCTCAACATCGTCGCAAAGGCGCGGTTTGTTTTATGGTAATACACCTGCGAGAAAAGGCTGGAGCGCGCCCCAATAAACTCAGCGATCGAATCAATCCCACTCTCTTTGTAAGCAAGGTACAATTTTCCCTGTTCCTCGACCGGGACAATTGACATAAACAAGCGATTGTAATCGTAGATGCCACACTTGACGCCGGAGAAATAGCCATCTCTGAGCAAGTAATCCATCCGGTCGGCATCGTTCGGACAGGAAGAGATGATCGAGGTCATTAACGGCAGGATATCTGTTGCCTTTCCATTAATTTCCTCAATGATCTGTTGGTCACCGTATCTTTTTTCGATGATTTTTAACACATTTTCGATATTTATTTCGTCATCGACCTTACCTTGTTTTCTCAGATCATGATAAATCATCAGGCTGAACAACAGCGAAAGCTGTTCATGTTCAACTTTCTGTTCTGGCTTGCTTAATACATCAATGATTGAATGGTAGGCCGTGGGGAGAACATCGGAGAATTCGTGCTTACCAGGCATAAAACTCTCAAACTGGTGGGATACCGGCCCGTGCCCGATGTCATGCATCAGGGCAGCGAGTCTCAACTCCTGAATGTTGTGTTTTGGTATCTGATCGATATGACCAAACACATGGCCATCATCATATTTCTTTTGATACCGTATCGCATTCAGGCGTAAATTATTGAGTATTTCACTTGATAAATGCAGCACCCCGAGAGAGTGTTCGAAGCGGCTGTGCACCGCAGAGGGAAACACCTTATATAAAAAAGAGTTCTGTTTAATGTTGCGTAAGCGCTGGAACAGGGGGTGATTGATAGAGGCAATCTCGAGTGTCGTCAAACGAATAGTGCCGTGAATGGGATCAAGGATCTTACTGGTCAATTCATTTTCAAAATCCATATCTTAAATTCTTTCATACGTGCATTAAATATATTTAGCATATTGACTGTTTATTCAACAATAATCTTGCGCATTCAGGCAATAAGGTCAATCACTAATATTTAACGAGCAATGCGGCAGATCTTTATTTCCTTATCTCTGCACAGGGTCGCGCTATATCGGCATCCACTGACATATCGATTGACTACGGATGAAAACAGCCCCGGTTTTCTTCGCTCAGATGCGCATTCCCCCGGACACTTCAATGCGCTGGGCATTCACCCAGCGATGATCATCGGATAACAGCGAGGCGATCATCTGCCCGATATCCTCTGGCAGGCCAGGCCGGCCCAGGGCCGTCATCGCAGCGACAGCCTGAGCGACCTGCGGGTTATCCCGCACCACCCCGCCGCTGAAATCGGTGGCGATGGCGCCGGGCGCCACGCAGTTCACCGTGATCCCGCGACTGCCCAGCTCAAACGCCATATAGCGGGTCAGGGTTTCCACCGCGGATTTCATGATCGCATAGGGCGCCCGGTTCGCCATCACGATGCGGGTGAGGCCGGACGAAACATTCACTATTCGCCCGCCATCGGCCAGCAGCGGCAATAGTTTTTGGCTGAGGAAGAAAACGCTCTTCACGTGGATGCGATACAGCGCATCGAATTCCGCTTCCGTGGCGTTAAGAAATCCCATGCCGCTGGCGTTGCCGGCATTATTGACCAGATAATCAAATTTATCGGCGCCCAGCTCCGTCAGCGCGCCCTGAAAAGCGCTAACAAATGCGTCAAAGGTGTCGATTTCGCCGGCGCTGAAAGGCAACGCGATCGCCCGGGCGCCCAGTGCTTCAACCCGTGTAACCACCTCGTTCGCCTCGGCAAGACGCGTTTTGTAGGTCAGTACTACATTTACGCCGCGCTGTGCCAGCGCTTCGACGGTCGCGCGTCCCCCCATCGCATTGCAGTGAATTGATATCAGTATCGCTTCCTTGCCGAATGCATTGATACGCTTCACACGCTCAGATAACGTCACATCATTTTCTTCCGGCACAATACGCATGGCGTCAATTCCTTCATTTTGTAATCTGGTTACCACTCGGTCTGCAATTTCACGAGTATATGCATACTCCTTCAAACGACCGTCAGGCGAACATTTGCCGGGAGTTTCCTTGCCGTGTCCGTTATCTATTAATATTTTCATGTGTAGATAGCTCTATTGTTGATATGCTCCGTCCTTAGCCTCAAATATCACCGAAGGCTCGATTATCTCTACCGTATGCCATGCACCCTTTGGTATCTGACAACCATATTTAGCTTCAGCAGGATTGAGACAGATACGTTGTACCTCTCGATATTCCACCTTACGGGCTACATCCTGCGCATCCATACCTTGTGGAAGTTCTTCCGCACCATTCTCATGCGAAACTACTTCCTCATAAATCACTTCGTCCAACTTTCCACACAAGCAGATTACAGTTTCCGTGGTATCTTCATGTCGATGGATAGGCACTTTTGTTCCCGGCAACAATGCGTTGAGCATGCGCTGGCTGGTGTCGACAGGTGAAGTACGCAGATCGAAATTCTGGCGCAAACGTGGGTTAATTACAGCTTGCTCGAACAGCTTACCTAAAAAGTCTTTATCAAATTCCATAATTATTATTTTTTCAATGATGTGAGATATTCTTCATGCAAATGATAGTACTTTTTCATAAACAATATGTAAGCAACAGCCAACACTGCTAATGCACCAATCAAATACAGCCAATGAGCAAACATTGTATTAGGACAGAAATAGATAAATCCAAGAGAAATCACAAACTGCATAACCATATACAGCGACGCCACTTTTACATGTCCGATTTTAATTCATTAGCCATAATCTGATAGGCGTGTTTACGATGTGTTTCTCCCTAGCTCTAATGCAGCATAATA
>OGXV01000911.1_pt1 | contig 18523 bp, 17 predicted proteins | sample 1576391 | NCBI WGS metagenome assembly OGXV01 (sample SAMEA3541586, study PRJEB24748) | human gut metagenome | biome: human gut; feature: human-associated habitat; material: faeces | place: China | collected 2012 | reverse complement strand
AATTTAATATTAATTATAATAATTATTAAAAGATGGAGTAAGTTTCCCTACTCCACCTATTGAATATTATCCCCGTTAGGTTATACTATCAACCCAGTTTAGGAAGTTTGATACCCACAATCTGACTCATCTTAGATTTGCCTGAGAGGTTTACCCAGTCATCACCTTTCACAAGTCTTTCGTTTGCAGCAGTGGTATATGGGTTAACCGATAAACCGTAGCGCATCAGAATAGCAACTTTAGGCTGTAAGGATTGAGGATCAACAGAAATCTTGATCGAACCTGCCTGATCAGCTTCTGTGTATGGCGTATAGAACAGAGAGCCAACATGATCCATTTCACCCAGATCGTACTTGCAACCAGTCAGCAGGTAATCAAACGGTGTATTGGTGTCAGTATAGACATAGTAACCGTTTTTAAGTCGACCTGTTGCTAACGGGTGGGTTTCATCAGTTTCATGCATCCAACCAGACGCAGACAGAACGCTTACAACGCGAGAAGAGGCCAGGACATAGGTAGCTTCAAATGAAGTCGTTCTATTCATTTCCTGCCCCATTTCACACACTAATTGATACAGGAAACGACCTAAAGCCGGAGCATCCTTTGCAGTGTATGCGGTTGTAGCATCGAAAATGCCATTTGTTACCACACCATCAACGTTGTAACGATGTGATACGTTGATCAGAGTCTGGATGATATCTTTGTTTACTTCTTCGCTGGCAACAGTACCCAGAACATCTTCAATCACATTTTCTGCGTTGAATTGGTTTGCTTCCAGATCCTGCATAAGTTCCACGGTCATTTCAGTTTTGAATTTACGGGAACGAACGTTGATATTCCAACGATCCATTTCGAAAGAAGTTGTGCTAATATCTTCGCTGGTTTCATACTGACTTGTTGGCGCGGCTTCGCTTGCCAGGCGTAATTTATTGCTGAATACTGCGACCATAATTGCTTCATCAATATCAGCACCTGCGAGAGTTACGCTATCAGTTGCTTCGTATACGACATCGCTTGTCGGATGTTTAAAAACTTGGCCTTTGGTATAGGCAGTACCAACCGCACCAACTGGAATGTTATCACGGCTTGCATACTTACCGGAATAGGTAGCAGCGCTGGAAAACGTCATATCGCCTTTAGGGTTACGATAACGCACACCGAACAGGGTTGCGGTAGGCAAATTAGTTTCCTGAATCGCTACAAGTTCACCGTAGATCAGGTTGTTTACCGCACGGGTAAGAGATACCAGATCCGGACGGGTATTAGCTACGTTAATTGTTTCTGTTCCGGTTGCCTCATCAAGAACCTTTTTAGACAGGCCAGGCGGTAGCTGTGACTGACGCACCAGCTTGTTAATTGTGTAAAATTTTTCACTCATTTTATGTTCCTGCGTAAAGTGTATAATGGTATTTATGCAACAAATTTCCAGGTAGGGTATTTGTCGCTATTAATCCGATATTTTAAACCAGAGTGGGACATACTAAGGGATTTTGCCGCCTCCGATCCGGATGAGTATACAACTCCATCTATCGATACAGAACGGCCTAATTTCGCCTTGTGCGCTTCTGTGAGAGGTTTATACTCTCTGTCTATACGTCCATTCATATATTTAGCTTTTAACGTCTCTGAGCGCTTCCTGTTGGATTCTTCGGACTGTGGTTTACCTAAACGGGATTGTCTCATCTTCTCCCTTAGTTCTGGTGTTCGCATAGCCTTTGCAGTATTTTCAGAAATCTTTTTCCTTTGTTCGTCAGACCAACCAATCAATGACATAGGAGCACCTTTACCACCTATGCCAGCATTATACGTATCTGGACGATTTATGAATTCGAGATTGACGATCTCTCTTTCTTTTTCATACATTTCTTCACGGGTATCGAAAACATGTAATATTTCTTTTACAAAGTTATTCATTCCATATTTCTTTTGTGCTTTTTTAACCGCAATCCCTGAACCCATGTATGAATCATTGATGTCTTCTGTTGAATGAGCACCAACGTAAATTTTATTATTGACCAAATTTGTTATTTTGTAGATAATATGTTTCATAATATAGCCTCAATCGTTTTCACTATTTATAGAAATGAAAAAGGGAACCCGAAGGTTCCCTTTAATATCGTTATTTTTCAATAACTTAGGATCAAAGTCCTTTCACATAAACCTTGCGGAAGTATGCGTTTTTACCGAACATTTCTTTGGTAATCATACCAGAAGTGATACGGTCGGACGGAGCCTGAGAGCGAGAGTTCGCAAACGGGTTGATACCTACACCGTAACGAGTTTTGAAGCCCATTACTGGCTGGAAGTTCTTCGGATCAGAACCACGCAGCGGGGTCAGCGCAACATACGGAGCGTAGTAGATACCAGCATCCATTTCGTTATCGCCTTTGTAACCCACGGTGAAGTAATCACCACGTGCATACTGGTCGATGTATACTTTATACACGCCACCCAGAACACCAGCGAATACTGCTTTAGTGGTGTCAACGTTCAGAGTCTTCTGGAGACCTTGACCTGCCGGAGTGATACCGCTATCGATACGAGCCAGAGCGGAAACCACGTTACGGGAAGCGATGATGAAGTTACCAGCACCACGACCAGTTTGACGTGCGATTTCGTTTGCTTCTTTGTCGATCTGAATCAGCAGAGCTTTGTAGCTTTCACCAGCCCAACGAGCGCCACGAACATCAATCGGATCCTGGAAGTCAAACGCACCAGCTTTAGAGCCAACGGTCTGAGTGAAACCAGTTTTACCAACCTGTGCGGTATAGTTGATCATGTCAACGATTTCGCGGTTGATTTCCAGCATGATTTCGGTTGCCAGAATAGCAGACAGTTCGGCGTCAGCGTCCATACCGTGAACAGCGCGGAGATCCTGAGCCAGTTCTACAGAGTACTGTGCTTTCAGTTGGCGGCTACGTGCTTCGATAACCTGCTTATCGATACGGAAGCCCATTTCGTTCCACGGGTTGCCAGTAGAACCGTTGAACTGTTCTTGCAGTTCTGCTACACTGGTAGCCATACCGTAAGAAATTTCAGCCAGAGTACCTTTTTCCTGTTCGGCGATAACAGCAGCATCCAGAGCATCGGCGGTAGAACCAGTTACAGTAACCGGAGAGCCAGAAACGTTCTGGAGGAACACACGACCAGTTTCAGAGAAATCGTGGAACACGATAGCGCCGTCAGCGATAGCAGTACCGGAAGCCAGTTCGGTAAAGCCGTTGCTCGGAGCCGCGCCCTGACCGGAGTACATGCTATCCGGGGAGAACATCGGATGGAATGCTTCTTTAGCACCGGAAGCCAGCGGATCTTTGCCGTACACTGCGCGGAGAGCGAACACCTGACCAGTAGGGCCAGTCATAGGCTGAACACCGCAGATATCGAACGCAATCAGGTTAGGAATCGCACGGCGAACCATACCGATTACAGCAGGGCCGATGTTGGTGATAGCACCGCTTGAGTTACCAGAAGCGATTTTGGTTGCGTCGTAACCGTGGTCACCAGCAATTTCAGCTTCCGCCAGGAAACCACCGAAGGATTCAACGATTTTCTCGTCGCGGTAAACCGGATCAACTTCTGCGTCTTTTTCCTGTGCTTCCATAATGGCAGCAATCAGTTGTTTTTTGGATTTGGTAGCGATATCCGGTAAGCCTTCCTGAGACTCCAGAAGATCGTTCCATTTTTCCATCAATTCGTTTTTCTTAGACATTGTTTCTTACCTTTTGAAATTAAGAAAGGGCTTTTGCCGCTTGTACATATTTATTGATCTTGGATTTCTCTGCCGGAACACTTTCTACTACCGGAACAAAGTTATCTTTCGTTTGCGGAGTATTTACAGACTCGTCAACGGGTTTTTCAGCTTTGGTTGCTACCATTTCAACAATTGCGCTGAGTTTATTTTCGAAGGTTGCGGAATATTCCAGCCCTTCAATCAGAGATTCTACTTTTTCGACCTGAGATTCGGTCAAACCTTTAGTTTTCTCTGAAACTACTGCATTGCGTTTCATTTCTGAAATTTCTTTGGTCAGTTCCTGATTCGCTTCAAACAGGGTTTTAACTTCCTGCTGATTCTCAGTCAGTTCGTCTTCCAGTTCGGCGACTACATCAACCTGTTCTTCCGGAATGACAACGTTATGTTCAACCAGAACTTCTTTGAGGCCCATGATCAGGGATTCAAACAGATCGGCTTTGATGTCACGGGAAACGGCTTCTTTGTTTTCTTTCAGCCATTCTTCGGAAATGTGCGCAAAATATTTATCAGCATCTTCGTACAGCTTAGTTTCGATTTCAGCGGCACGTTCAGTTACCTGAGCTTCGACCAGTTCGTCGGAACGTTCCGCGATCTGGGTAATGTGGGATTCAGCGAGTTTTGCAGCGCCAGCTTTTACAGCTTGTTCGAATACAGTGGTGAATGTCGCTTTCACGTCATCAGAAAGTTCAACTGATTCGAAAATGCTGTCTAACTCGACCGGAGTATCCAGGTTCTGGGCTTCCGCCAGCAGTTGTTCTTTAAGCATTTTTGATTTTCCTGTTGTTTTGTTTAATGTATTTATAGACCTTTCAAACGCTCGGACAATGCCAGAAAAGCGTCATCAGCACTATTATTCTCAACAAGCGGTTTGCTTTGCTGATTTTCCACTATAGGCTTAACATATGCATCAGGTGCGCTTGGCCCCCAGACGACATCAACGCCTACAGCTAATTTAAAGCCCTTTTGTACAACGCCGTAGCCTTTGCCGGAATCGGAGAGCTTACCTAATCCACGGGAAGAAACACCAGGAACCCAACCAGCACGAATCAACGCCGCCAGTTTGTCACCATCACCACCGTCGCCTTCAACAACAACAGCGCGGCCCCAAACATCGTTACCCTTCCACCACAATTTTTCAATCAGGATGCAAGCATTTCGCGGATCCACATTCGGACGCGGAGGGTGATTCATTTCACCTAATGCTTGACGGGTGTTAACTTGAGTTCTAATATAATCGTTAACTGCTTCTTCAAGTACGTTTTTAGGATACAAACGACGGTTACGGTTAACCTTTTCGGCTTGAAGGAAAATACCTTCGATCCGCAATTTACCGTCTTTTGATTCCCCAACAGATTCTAAAATAGATTCTGAAACGTCACCGCAAGGTAAACCCCATTCTTCGATTAAAAGCATATCGCCGTTTTCGTTGATTTGGGATTCATTCATATTTATAGCCCCAGTGCAGCACGTTTACGCAATGCTTTCTTGCGCTTACGTTGTGCGCGAGTAGCAATTGACGGGTTAGCACGTTTTGTTTTGAGAGCACGACGCGCGATCTGGCGACGTTGGGATTTAGTTAATCCGGTCGTCTGATACGCATTACGCTCACGGGTTTTCCTGTCTTTGAGGCGTTCTACGTTGCCACGGGAATCAACATGCTTGACAATTACCTCATCAAGTGTTAAACCTTCAACAACCGCCATCATAGCAAGGGCTAAATTTGGTTCGGTGACCGCCAAATTTTCGATGATTTTAACCGTGCCTTCATCGATACCCAGAATATCTACACGGGCTTTCGCTTCGTCTAAATGTTCCTGGAGATCTTCGGCGGTGATTTCGATGTCAAGTTGCATTACACACCTCACTCATCATCTTTATCGGATTTATCATCCTCGGCTGGCTTTTTATCGCCATTTTCGTCATCTTTATCAGCGCCTTCGTCGTCTTTTTCTTTGTCTTCTTCGCCTTCGATGCGTACAGCTTCGGCAAGTTCAACGCGCAATTCGTGACGAAGCGCTTCTTTGCGGTCTTCCATGATGGAGTAAAAAGTTTTTTTAGCTTCCACCAGATTACCGCTTTTGATTGCTTCGATAAATTCTTTCATCAAAAGTTTTCCTCTTCCGCTTCTGGATTTTTAAAACGTTCTTCTTTTGATTCTTCTTCTATCTGTTTGGCTTCGCTTTGAATTTCCTCATCAGACATCCGGAGAACTTCTTTCATTACGTATTTATGGGAGATATATTTGCCGACCACTCCTTCAAGTTGGCCCATCAGGTTTAAACGGCGTTCCAAAATCTCAATATCTTTGATTTCGGAATAGTAAGAATCTTGCTGATATACAAAAGCAATCTTACTTACGTTTTCATCCCATTCATCTTCTGTAATGATTTTCTTCGCGATCAAGTTAGTTTTTAACGGATCCGCAAGAACAGGGTTGAATTGAATTTGCAATTCGCGAATAAATTTGCTAAAGTTCAATTCGTCGCGGGTAATACCGCCATCGTTACCCAACTGGATACCGCCATCATCGCGAGGCATACGGCTTAACGGAATACGCAACGCTTCATACAGCTTACGGTTAAACCATTTAACATCGTCGATATCAGAGAAGGCAGTGCCACCAGGAAGCGTTGAAACTTCGGTAACTGCTTTACCATCACGACGCATCAGCCAATAGTCCTCTGTCATTGACAGGTTATTTTGCTGATTCTTAACTTTACCAGTGCTCGCGTCATATACAACACGGTTTTTTAAGCCCTGTGCAATGTTATTTACGTACTGTGTAGCTTTAGGGCCACCCATCTGACCTACGTCGATATAGAACACACGACGTTCAGGCGCACGGGTAATACGGTAAATCACCATAGCATCTTCCAGCAAACGCAACTGGTTAGCTGGCTTGACCGCGCGGTGCAGGTAGCCTATAATGTTGTTGTCGCAATCTTCAAGGCCGCTATGAGCGTAAACAATCGCAGAGCGAGGAATTTTTACCTTGTCATTGTGACTATAAATCTGTCCGTTGTAGCTATAACCGTTTTTCGGTGCGGTGTATACGAAGTATTCACGATAGCCACGGAAAATTTTAACCCCACCGGGTAGGGTTTCTGTAACCGATTCTCGGATCAGTTCCATGCAACGGGGATCTAACTGGCGCAATTCTTTGATGCCGTCAGCTTCATTTTTGTGCATGATTTTATGGAAATAGATACGCGAATCAACATACCAATCACGGAATAAACGAGAGCCTCGGTTATCGAAATCGTGAATATTCATTACGGTATCGAGTTCTTCCATGATCTTATCTTGGATATTTTTACTAAAATTCGTTTTAGTAAGATCCATCGTAACAATATCTTTCCCTTGTTCATTAACAATCGCTTCGTTAATGATTTCCGAAACAGCGTTTTCCACTTCCGGGTATGTCATGATGCCACGGTATGTATTTATTAGCTGTGTTTTGTTCTGAATTCGCGGATCCTGTCCGGAATAGAACTGTTGGAACACAGAAGAATAACGCTGGTTTGATAAGTCCGTTTCGATTTCGTGCGCCCCATCGTTATTTTTCGGAGGCGCAATCGAACCTGTATCATCTTTTAATTGGGCTTCAAATTCCATTTCATCCTGTTTGGCGAAATTTTTGAAAAACCCTAACACATTGTCTAATCCAAAAAAGTTCATTTACAACTCCGAAAAATAATGATAAGGGGTATTGCTACCCCTGTATTTATAGCGTTTAAACCCACCAGTCTAGCGCGAAAGTACACTCAAAAGTGCTCACTTCGTTGTTGCTATCCCAGTCTAAAGTAACCTCACCAACGTTGGTCGGGAACAGGCCATAAATGGTATGTTCGGCGGTTACTTCGTCGTTACGGTTTTTCTGTTTAACCGTAGCGGTTTTTTTGTAGTTTGCAGGGATATCCCCTGTAATGTCTTCACCCATACCATGCAGCATGTTTGACCATGCTACGATTGCATCACGGGTTGTGTGTGCATCGTCGTTATATACCGTGATTGTCCAGTCATCATAGGTACGGTCACCAGCAACGTTAATTTTGCGGTTCATGTAACCTACCGGAACTTTTTCAACGGTAGACGCTGGCATAGTAGCGGCTTTACATTTTAATTTAAAGTTTTTGCCCAGGTACGGGATCTCTACTTCGAACAGGTTCGGACGTGCGAAATCACCGGATTCAAAGGCGCGTACAATATCAGTAAGCATTTTCTAACCTCTATGTGTATTTATAGGGGCTTTTCAGCCCCTTACATGTTATACTGACGTTGAACCAATCAACTCATCGAAATCCGCACCAGTTGAGGTTGCTACGAAGTTCAGTGTGATGTAGTTGATAGAACGTGCTGGTTTGACGTAGATTGATGCAATAAACTCATTGCGATCAATAACATCCGGCGTGTTGTTCGTAGTGTCACAAACCACACGGTAATCGTATACACCGCCCAGAGCGCGAACGTTAGACATATACTGTCCTGCATCCATACGGAAGGAAGAACGAGTGAAATCATCGTTATTCTCAAACAGTTTATATTTTGCGTTATCGCCAATGTCTTTCTTGATCATGTTGAACAAGCGACGAACGTTGATACGGTCAAACGGGCTTGGAACAGTCGTTGCGGTTTTATCACCGTACAGAATGTATCCAGCACCACCAGAGAAACCAGTAACCGCGTTAATCTGTACCTGGTACATAGAATCGCGATGCGCGTTAGTCGGTTCGATAGCCAGTTTGATGCAGTTACGCAGTTGACCACGGTTGTAGCCAGCCGGAGACATCCACGGTTGCGATACCTGATCGGTATAAACACAGAGGCCAGCCATATCACCCGCGAGCGGGATCCAACGGTTAACATCGTTGTATTTATCATACTGGAACTTATAGTTACCGTCGATGAACGCATAACTTGAACTTACGTTCATGTTGTTATCAACTGGGGTAGTATTACCGATTTTGTAGCCTGTACGCCATTCTACGAGGTTATCAACGGCCTGAGCCAGTGGGATATTAACCAGAGCAGAACGCGGCGGAGAAACGAATACAACGCAATCTGAACGGGTTTCACCGATAGACACAGCGTGTTTCTGTACAGTAGACGAAATTTCGGCAGTTTCGCCAGCACAAGCACCAGCAATCAGCAGAGGAACATGCAGAGATTCACGATCTGCGAACATATCCCAACCAGCCATGAGTTCATCAGCGCCTACAGTGGAGTTTGCAGAAGTACCGCCGCCCAGTTCCAGAACGCCGGAGAATCCGACAGGCCAGTTTAGGGACGTACCATACAGATACTGCGAACCACCGTTTGCAAAGAAATCATCCATGTAGATCGTTGAACCGTAGATATCTTTATCACCCTTAGCGGTTGACACGATAAACGTTTCTTGGATAATACCACCACGGCGAACGATAAACGCGTATTGGTTATCATTCTGAGGGCCAAAGTTCATCGAACTGCGACCGCTGTTTTTACCAGACTTACCAGAAGGATAAGACTTAATGACAGCCGAAGAATCGTATGCAGCTTTAGACAGAATTTCAACCGTTACGGTGCTACCCATTTCGCCAGGATAAATTGCAATAACAGACGGTAGCTGGTATTTGGTGCAAAGTTCCTGGAAAGCAGTTGCCTGAATAGTTTCTTTTGCGGTGTCAAGGTTGAGCAGAGTAATACCCGGATCAACTTCTACGCCGTCGATTGTAATCGTAGCAGAAACACCAGAAGAACTGGAAACGATTTCTGTAGTCCAGCCACTAGACAGATCCGGATATACACCAACCTGTTTAGCGTGTGCGATGATCTTAGTGCTCGGAATGAACACAGACAGGATTTTACCCTGATCATCAACACTGGTAACAACGCCATCTTCTTCAATAACAACGTTATTGTGTTTAACTTTGATTTGATCGTCTACTGCATAGTTAGAACCAGCAGCGGTGATCGTGGTTTTGATCTGATTATAGATCGCAGTTGCGTTTTTTGCGGCTTCTTTATCGACGACACGAACAACACGCAGATCCTGACCGAACTGTAAAAAGTTTACAGCGTTCATGAAATAATCAGCGGTGTCATTGTCTGGGGAGCCAAAATAATTTACCAGTTCGACTTCGTTAGAAATCTGACGGATCTGGTAAGCTGGCCCCCATGAAAATTTACCAACAATAGCAGCACGACCAGTTGAATTTCGAACAACGGTAGATTGTACCGATGTTTCTTTAGTTTCAATGCCTGGAGAGATTAAAGCCATTATTAAGTTTCCTCTAAATTTATATAAACGAAATACCGTGTTGGCCGACAGATATTGTTTCGTCGCCACTCGTTACGATAACAGGACATAACATATCTTCATAAAGCAGTTCGCGCTCACGTGCGAATACCTCATTTGCCAACCGCAAATCGTCTTTCTCGCAAAATTCTGCGAATTTCATTTGTGTTGTTAGCCATGCAAAGCAAACCAGCGCCATAACGAGATCGTCATGGAAACCTTCTTCCGCAGCCCACGAAACACCTTTTTCTGAGAAAGTACGAAATTCAAGTATTGTCTTTTTGTTATTTATGATGAGTTTATCTTTCTCTATCAAGTCTTTTAGGGTTGAGCAGCCAATCGCTTTCGATCGTTTACTCTGTTTCATCCCCAAATCGCTATAGCTATCACAAATAACGTTATCGTAATCCAACTCAGAAAACAAAGATTTAGCCACTGAGTGACCTGTGCTATTTAGCTCGATATAAACCCATGCTTCGTTGTACATCATAAGATAACGTAACAGGACATCAGGCAAAATAAGGTGCGATGTTTTGTTTGAATGGTATACAGCAACCTGTTCAAACGGCATAGATGTAATATCTATAATATGCATCGCGTGATAGTCTTGACCGCGCCCTTCGGCTGGATCAAGTACCGCAATATATTTATGCCCCTCTTCTGGTGCTTTATACTGATAAAAATTACTTTCGGTTTCTTCAATATCAATCCATGACATTTTAGAAAGTTTCCAGCCGGAAATAAGAGTTCCGTTACTTCCGTTAAATGCGCCTTCGTGTTCCTGTGCAAATGCCTCTCGACTACCTGCCCCAATATCATTAGCAGACCACGAATAACCATCATCGAATTCATCGGTTTTATCGTTATATAAACGTTCTTTGACCGAAGTCCAATTGGATTCGTATGTAGTGAAACCGGATTTTCCTTCCAGAGAAGCGTTCCACAGATCGTAGAAATAGTTCATTCCGTTAGGAGTAGTTGTCAAAAATATTTTTGATTTCCTACCAGAAGAAATAATTGGTTTTAACGCTAACCAGACATCTTCCCACTGTTGAATAAACGCGGCTTCATCAAGATAAACCAATGCAAAGGAGTTACCACGAACGGAGTCTGGAGAACTTGCAAATGCCCCAATGGAGCAGCCGTTATCAAGTTCGATAGAACCTTTGTTCCATTCTACGATACCAGGTTGTAAGAAATCGGGGAGCAGTTCAATAGCCTGTTTCACACGATCCAAAACTTCACTAGCCATCGACAATTTATGCGCCAAAATACCAACGTCTTTATCGTTGTTAAAGCAAACGAAATGTGCAAAGAAGATCGCCGTACAAGTAGATTTACCTAACTGACGGCTAAGTTTTGCAATAAAGAAACGGTTTGATACCATTTCTTTTAGCATATCTCGCTGGTAATCACGCAGTTTAACCTTTATAGTACCATAGTCAATGTGGGTGATTGCGCAATATGTTTCCGCAAAGTAGATAATATCGTCACGACATTTAACCCACTCTGTAACCATTTCATTTGTCCATTGAGTTTGGACATACGCACGTTTAAGGTTTGGGATCCCCATGTAACGGCTTCGCTTATTCCCTTTGTCTTTAAAGGTGGCGAAATTTTTCTTATCCTTTGCCTGTAACGTTACTTTTTCGATACCGTTAATTTTAAGGTAATCTTTAAACGTCTTTGGATACCATTTCCCATCATGGTTACTTTGTACCCATTCCATCCCGTCTTCGATTTTTCGTTTCAGGTATTTAGGGTGCATCATATTCAAAGGATGATCTGATTCTTTTTCTGGATTCATTACTGGTTCGGTCATACTTCCTCACATTCCCCGGCAATCGCATCTTTTGCGTCGTAAGAACTACCTTTCATAGCCATCAACTCTGTAGGAGAACCAACAAAAACAGTTGCGTTTTCGATATTAACCCCTTTATCCTTTTGTTCAGGAAGTGGGGTAGTTGTGGTTTTTTCTTCGGTAATTTCTCGCATTTCTTTATGAATTTTCATCAATCCCTGGTTAGAATTGTTTAACTGATTCATCAGGGTTGTAAAAACTTCAACGTGTCTCGGAGATTCAGAGTTTTTAGCGTTATGCAAGGCAATTTGTGCCATATCCATGATCATCTGATTCATGTAATGCGCGGTTTTACGCGCAAGTGCATAGTCTTCCTCTAAATCAGGTTTTCGATCTGCTGGGTGTGACTCGACATCAACGAGTTCAAGTTTTTCATACACAACCATTTCTTCCCCAGTTTCAGCACCAGGGAGATTTTCAAGATCAAGTAATTGTTTTACGCTAAATTCTTCCATTATTGGCCCCTCGGTTTAGGAGGTTGATCCCCGCTAGGAATTGGGATATCATTAGCATACGTTTGAATGTATTCTTCTCCCGTGTAATCCTGTATAGGCATATCAACCGGATCCACCTGAGCATCAACGGATTCAAAATTGTCTTTGTCCAACGGGTTCATATTGGAAAAGAAATCCGTGTATACTGTTCTGATCTCGCCTTTAATCTCGTTAACAGGCGGATACAGGTAGCCCTGTAATTCAAACATTAAAGACCATTCAATGTGTCGCCGTGTCGTTGTATCACCTTCAAACGTGGTATCAGGGGAAACAGATTGCAGAGATATTTTAATATCTCGGTCTATTTTAATGTCGTTTTTATGTAATTCTGTAATACGACAGTTGAAATGCGGCTGGAAGTATGGCAGTATCTGTTCTATGATCTGAAACACATCATCTTCGTAACGGGTATACACTCCCAGTTCGAACATGAGACGATACGGAGCAGGGTTAAACTGCGTTACTGTTTTTCCAGGTGCGCGTAACTGCGTCATTTTTTGGTTTACCGCGATCCCAGTTTTACGAATTGCGTTATACTGCAAATCAACGAGGGATAGATTCATACGTGGTAAAATTGTTTCCGTTTTAGCAACATTTTCCTGACTGTATGCATAGTTCAGCTTGTTCATGGATGCCAGGAATTTTTCTTTTGATGCGTAGGTAATCGGAACCTTGATAAATTTTTCTTGTTCGCCGCGAATGCGTTTAACTTGCACGTGATTGAAAAGACAACCCATCAAGACAATATAATTTCGCAACGAACTATTATACCAAAATCCAAACATTTTATTTTTCCTGTATGGGTTAAAGCGGGTATAAGATTTCTCCTATACCCTTACATGTATAGGGTTTCCCCTGGTTATATTTATGGGAACTGTGCGAACGGTGATCCGCGCCCGTTAACAACATCAAACGATTCAATGAATTCATCGCCTTCATCTTCAAAGGCTTGATCTTCTTCGTACTGTTCAATATTGGTATCAGCCAATCCATCAAGATTTCGAATAGGTTCGAGATCCAGATCAGCATCGGGAGCAAGATTAATCCCTTCATTTCGTTGCAGTTTAGGATCCAATTCTTCACCAGTATAGATAAATTTAACGAGGTTGATTTTACGTTGAGGACGATCGCCGAACTGGAAGAACGGGTCAAACTCAATCCATGTAATTTCAAACAGGCTGTTATCCATAGGGAAATAAATCAAATCCCCCAGAACAGGGATCCCGCCATCAGTTTGATGTGCAAATAAACGAGGATTGATCACAAGTGTCATTTCATCGTTTGACATCATACCAAATTTGCTGTAAAAGTCTCTCTGTCCTTCGTAGTTTGCATACGAATCGATGTATGCTGCAATTTTCCACGATTTTGTAAACTTCGATTCACGGTCTTCGCCCAAAATTTTATCAATATTAACAAATTCTCGACGGACGTAATACATATCCGGAGATTTCATTTGAATTGCTTCGGCTGTTAGTGAATCATGCAACTGTTGAGTAGGGTTATACTTATACCAGTTAACATACTTATTAGTAACTTCTGTTTTTAGGTTATTGTCTACACCTTCCCCAGATTCCAGTTGTGCAAATAAGTTTTCATCCCAATTTTGCATTTTTCCTCCTTACATCATCAACACTGGAAGTGCATCAGACAGTAACAGAAGTTCTTGACGGAGGTTTTCTTTTTCTTGCATAGCTTCCTGAATCAGTCGGGTTCCATCCGGAGCAACACCACCAGGCAATTGCATACCCTGAAACTTAGCCAGCACCTGACCGTTTACCTCTTTAACAAGAGCAGTTGCGTAATCTTTCACCCAACGGTTGTTATACGCAGAAGATGAACTCTGAACGCTTGTACCTTGACCAGCCTTCACACCGCCTGAGACGGCTTTGTAGGGGTTATTGTATATATCTGCTATAGTTGGCTTATCTTCACCATCAGAACCCGCTGTAGCGTATCCAGCGACGTTACCGACCATACTGGGTACATCAACAAAGGATCTGATCATTGCTTCGATAACAACAATATCACCATCTTTAACGGTTCCGTATACTGCAAACTGTCCTGTGTCGTCGTTATACCAGTAATCCGGAAGCGGAGACAGGAGATCTTGCATTGACCGCTGATAGCTCATCATCTGGGTAAAATAGCCCATATCCGCGCCATATGCGTTCATTCCGTAGGTACGTGATGCACAACCACCGCCGCCCAGAGAACCACCAGTAAGGCCCATCAGGAAATCAGTAAACCACGGATAAACCGCAGTACCATCCATCGATACAAGGGAACCCATGTTAGTACGCAACACTTTAGTAATTGCGAAAATGTGTTCTTTACTCAGATCGAAAATATTTTTCGGGTTATCCGGCCCCAGGGTAAGAATGATATACCCTTTGTTAGATCCATTGTAATGATATTCTGCATATAGGTCTAATGCTCGTTGAATGCAGTCATAAACCTGATCTGTTGTCACTTCGATTTTGACGATCGGAGCACCTAAGCGGCGCAGAATTTCATCTTTTAATTGTGCTGGGTTGTTCGTAATCATAAAGATCCTCAAAAGGGGCCGAAGCCCCTTGTTAATCGTTAAGCGACAGTGATCGCCAGTTCATCAGAAACGATGACTTTATGGCTTGCATCAGTTACCATTACTTTGTAGGTTCCGGAATCAGAAGGCTGTAGCGAATCAATGGTAAATGTGTTAGCATTAGTACCAACATTTACGCCGTTCTTCGTCCACTGATAAGACAGCGGAGAAACACCACCAGTCATAGTTACGCTTAGAGACAATGGATCGCCAGTAGTATATTCAGTATCACCAGTTAGGTTAGTACCGAATGATAGAGGCGGGTTTTTGCTCTCATAACGGAGATCAGCGTCAGCTTCTTTGATGTACAGAGCCAGTTTAGCATTCAGATCTTCGATAGTTACGCGATCTGCAAGTGCCTGTGCAATGTTCAACGCTTCTAAATCCTCAACACGTTTATTAAGGTCGGCAATCAGTGCATAAATGCCCGTTTCGTTACCTTCTGCGTTATCGCCTACCTGAGTGAACAGGTTGCGGGTTGTCGTTTTCAAACCAGCGCGAGTAACAGGATCGGAACTAACACCATCACCATAGATTTCTTTGTTAATCTGCTGGCTAGTTGCAACGAGGCCACTAGAAGAGTTACCTACAACGCCTTGCAGTTCCCAGAGTGCGCTAGTGTTGGTGCGTAATTCACCCTCAACAACACCCAAACGGCCTTTGATACTGGTAGGATCTGAATCTTCACCAACGTCACCAGTTAAGATCGCAACTTGTCCCTGCAATCCATCATCGCCGGATTCACCCAGAATCATTTCCATATCCATCAATCTGCGTTTATTTTCCGCAATATCATAACGGATACTACCCTGAGCAGAAGCCGTACCGATTTGACCGTTAATGGTTGTAATTTGTGCAGTGATACCAGTTACCGGATCATTGATTTGTGTAGCCAGAGAACTAACGGAGTTTTCCATACTGTTCACACGATCGTTAATGGAACTGGTTGAACCTGACGTGCGACCGATATAACTATTAATCGCATCAAGTTCATTTTGCATTACAATAGAACCATCCTCAAGGATCTTGATTCGCGCATAGATTGATCTGGTTGTGGCAAGACCAGAATCACCCATTTCAGCACGAAGTTCTCTTACCTCTTCTGTCAGTTGTCCTACTTCGGAAAGCGCCCAGTCATCTTCCAGTTTGGTTATGCGGGTTTCCTGCATAGAAATGGCACGTTGGTTACTCAGTACGCGGTATTTAAGGCCAGTACCAGTAGAAGAGGGGTCAACATCACCATCAACGTTAAATCCAGGATATGAACCAACTTCTTTCTTGATGTAAATGATATCATTACGAATTGTGCGGTGTTTAGGATCCTTTTCTGGATCGTATTCACCAATTTCATCGTTCTGAGCATTTACAGAAAGGGTTAACTGTGCTACCTTGTTCTGTGTTTGGGTGTTCGATAAAGTTAATGCCTGAACATCCTGATCCAACTGGTTAACTTTTTTGATTACGCTTTCATCACCAATAGCATCAATGTTTTCAGTAATCAAGTTAACCTGATCGATTACTTCGTTGATTTTATCATTATGGGTGATGGTATTTTGTTCTAACTGAACCGCGTTCTGCTGGATGTTTACACCAGTTCGGTTAAGACTACCAGTGTTTGACACTTTATCTGGCGAACCGTCCAGAGTTTCACCGTTTTTGATCCAAAGAATCTTCGTTTGAGTCGTGGCGTCATCTGGGACGCCATCAACAAACGGGATCTTCGGCAACGGATTTAATTTGTCGATGATCATTTAATAACCTCTATTGAGTACGAATTACGTAGTTTAATGCGATGTTTTTCATGCGGGTTTCTTCACCGCCCACACCAGTAGCTTTAGTTATAGAAGCATCAAATACGCGAGCGCTTTGGTCATTCTTCTCGGCGCTTTTCAGTTCGTAAACTGCTTGCCATTTCGGAATGTTACCGCCGTTCTGGTAGATAAGTTGTAATGGGTGTTCGTGCCATCCCAACATATCTCCTTCATATGTACCATACCCACGATTAGGGTTTAGTCCACGCCCACGGTCATGACCACGTACTGCAACGCCTCGACAGTCTGGAATGTTAAACCAATCACCGCCACCACCAAATGTATAACCTATACGCTCAAACAGTAACGGGTAATTATTTTTATTCAGTGAACGTCCATCACAAATATACAAACTACCGTGGTCAGTCTGGAAACCAGTCATGACAATAGCACCTACTGGGAAATGCCAATCAAGATCTGTCCACGTCTGATATTTGTTGTTATGTATTGCGCTATTCTCATAAAGAGAACCATTAATTACCGCACTACGATCGCTAGGCAATACATTAGCATTAGAAGAAAGTGCAGTGTTTGCCACATAACCAACAGTTGTTGCTAATTTGACAACACCGAACTGGGATCCAGTTGCACGGGTATTGATTAATTTTTTCGCAGTAATCGCTTTGGTGTCATCAGTACCTGCGTTTGCTTCTGCCTGTGATGCGATGCGAATAACGCCCAGGTTGCTTTCAGTTGCAGTTAAACGAATAAACGTATAAGGTGAAATTGCATATCCTTCACGGATCGTACCAGCCTGAACCTGTGCAACTGTTGCCAGTTGTACCAGACCTTGCGAGCTTTCGGTTGCACTTGACTGAACCGGAACCAGAGACGCGATCGCTTGCTTGACTTTAAGCGGAGTCATAGTTACAGTGTTATCTGTACCAGCAACCGCCTGTGCAGTGGTAGCGATTTTAGAAGAACCCCAAACCGATTCTGTACCTTTGCGGTTATTGAACACATAGTTCAGCGATCGCGGAGTAATAGACGATGCATCGTTAGTTACGGTTGTAGATTCCGCATCAGTCGAATACTTCGTATAACCCCATACGGTTTGTGATGCTTTAGGGTTCTGCATACGGTATGCTAACAGTTTCGGAGTAACAATCTTAGTGTTATCCGTGCCAGCGTTAATATCAGCTTCGGTTGCGATCTGAGCAATACCACGAACAGAAGTTGTTGCGATAGGAAGCCCAGTATCAGTACGCGCCCAACTACCTATTTTTTCCAACGCATCTTGTACGTTGGTTATGGTATCAGGCCAATCAGTACCTGTTGGGTCAAATGTCACGTAAATGGATTTATCACTTACGTGGTTGATTGTATTGTTACTCATGTGTTATCCTTATGCAATTCGTTTGAAGTAATACACGGTTACTTGCGGAGTAACATCAGGTAAGAAACCAGAACCCAACTTAACCCATGAACCATAGCCACTTTTTGCGGCTACGTCGATAGTTCCGATTTGACGAATACCGTTTTCTGAGATATTTGTTGCCGGGTGCGGAACACTATCAATAAATCGACATTCAAGGATCGTACCATCAACACCTTTACGGTTAACTTCTGCGAAATATTTTTCCGCTGCAACGAATTCAGTAAATTTGTTGTATGCAGTTTCACAAACGGTTGCGGCGTTAGTCCCATTATCAAAGATGAAAGGGAAGCCGTATACGTGAACTACAGCCTGTTCTTGGTCTGAATCGATGTTCTGTACAATACCATCAAAAGAAACGCTCTCA
>OGXV01000905.1_pt1 | contig 18573 bp, 14 predicted proteins | sample 1576391 | NCBI WGS metagenome assembly OGXV01 (sample SAMEA3541586, study PRJEB24748) | human gut metagenome | biome: human gut; feature: human-associated habitat; material: faeces | place: China | collected 2012 | reverse complement strand
AGCATAAACAAGTTTCTGAGAATGCTTCTGTCCAGTTTTTATGGGAAGATATTTCTTTTAGGACAGTGCCCGGAATTAGTTCAGGCTTTTATTGAAAGCCGTGGTGAGAGTTTCTCTATTGCAATTATGTCTGAGTTATTAAGAGCTATGGGACATAAGGTTAGAGTTATCGATCCGGTTGCTGTATTAGTAACTGAGGGCGGTATTATGGAGTCCTCGGTTAATATCGAAAAATCTAGAGCTCGTTATCAAGCTTTAGAGAATGATCCTGAGGCTATCACCTTGATGGCTGGCTTCTGTGGCGGTGACGAAAAAGGTCAATTAGTTTTATTAGGTCGTAATGGTTCTGATTATTCAGCAGCCTGTTTAGCAGCAATTTCTGATGCTGAATGCTGTGAGATTTGGACTGACGTAGATGGTGTTTATAGCTGCGATCCACGTGCTGTACCTGATGCTATCTTACTTAAGAAGATGTCCTATGATGAGGCCATGGAGTTATCTTATTTCGGTGCTAAGGTTTTACATCCTCGTACCATTGCTCCTATTGCCCGTTTCCATATTCCGTGTTTAATTAAAAATACTAAGAATCCTAATGGCGAGGGTACCTTAATTTCAGAGGATACTGATTTATCTGTTCCGATTAAGGGTATTTCTGATTTAAAGAACGTATCTTTAATTAACGTCTCAGGCCCTGGTATGAAGGGTATGGTCGGCTTAGCAGGACGCCTTTTTACTGCAGTATCAAGAGCTGGTGTTTCCATTACCTTAATTACTCAATCTTCTTCTGAGTATTCTATTTCTTTCTGTATTTCTACTTCCGATCTCTTGCGTACCCGTTTGGCAATTGACGAGGAATTTAGATTAGAGCTTAAAGAAGGTTTATTAAATCCTTTAGAGGTTAAGGATAAGTGTGCAATTATCTCCGTTGTCGGTGATGGTATGCGCAAAGTCCGTGGTATTTCAGGACGTTTCTTTAGGGCTTTAGCTGAAGCTAACGTTAATATTCGTGCTATTGCTCAGGGCTCTTCTGAGAGATCTATTTCTGCTGTAATTACTGAAAGCCGTGTAACAGAGGCTGTAGCTTTTGCCCATACTGCCTTCTTTAATTCTAAGCAACGTTTAGAATTAATTGTTGTTGGTATTGGTGGTGTAGGTGGCGAGCTCTTAAAACAGATTAATCATCAGAGTGTAGCTATTGCTGAAAGACATGGTGTTGAAATTAAGGTTGTAGGTATTGCTAATTCAAGAAGCTTCTTAGGTAAGAGTAGCGGTATTGATCTGGATAACTATAAAGAGCTTTTAGAGAAAGAAGGTGTTCCAGGCGAGTTTAATGTTGAGACCTTAAAATCTCTAATAAAGTCAGGTCATCTTATCAATCCGGTAGTTGTTGATTGTACCTCAAGTGAAAAGATTGCTTTATCCTATACTGCCTTTATGGAAGAGGGAGCTCATGTAGTTACCCCGTCTAAGAAGGCTAATACTGGCACTATTGCCTACTATAAGGCTTTACGTGAGACAGCTAAGGTAAATCATCGTAAGTTCCTCTATGAGGCTAACGTTGGTGCGGGTTTACCGGTTATCAATACCTTACAAAATGAATTAGCTGCAGGTGATAGCTTAATTGAATTTTCAGGCATTATGTCTGGAACCTTATCCTATATCTTCGGTTTAGTTGAGGATGGTTATACTTTATCTCAGGCAACTTTAGATGCTTATGAGAAGGGCTTTACCGAGCCTAATCCGCGCGATGATTTAGAGGGTATGGATGTAGCCCGTAAGGTCTTAATTTTAGCTCGTGAATGTGGTTATGAATTAGAGTTATCTGATATTAAGGTTGAAGCTGCAGTTGATGCTAAATTCTTAGAAGGTAGCAATGCTAAAGAGGTTTTAGATAATCTTAAATTTGCCGATGAGAAATTCTCCTCTAAGGTTATGGAAGCAAAAGCTCAGGGTAAGGTCTTACGTTATGTAGCTACTATTAGCAGTGATGGTGAATGCTATTGTGGCGTAAAGGCATGTGATTCTGCTGATCCTTTATACAAGATTCGTGGTGGTGAAAATGCCTTAGCCTTTACCACGGCTTATTATCAGCCAATTCCGTTGGTAATTCGTGGTTATGGTGCTGGTACCTCTGTTACTGCAGCAGGCGTATTAGCTGATATCTTACGTTTACAAAGCTGGACTCGTGAGGATTAAAAGTGAGTATTGTTTATAGAGCTTATGCTCCAGCTTCAGCTGCTAATTTATCTGTAGGTTTCGATCTTTTAGGCGCAGCTTTAAAGCCAATTTCAGGCGAAATTTTAGGCGATGAAATTTTTATTAGCGAAGGGGATGAGGGCTGTAAAGTAGAGGTTAAAGGTCGCTTTGCCAAACGTCTGCCTTCTGATGCTAAACGCAATATTGTTTATGACGCTTATTTAATTTACAAGAAAGAATTAGAAACGCGTGGTCTTAAAGCTAAAGACGTGAACATGGTTTTAAGTAAGAATTTACCAGTCTGTTCAGGTTTAGGTAGTTCAGCTGCAAGTGTAGTAGCTGCTATTGTAGCTTTAGATGCTATTCATGATAATGTTTTAGGTGAAAATGAATGCTTGAAGCTTATGGGTAAGCTTGAAGGTAAAATATCAGGCTCAATTCATTATGATAATGTTGCTCCTTGTTATTATGGTGGTTTGCAACTTATTGTTGGTGAGAATGGTATTATCTCTAAGACTTTGCCTGATTTTGATAGCTGGTATTGGGTATCTTGCTTCCCAGGCATTAAGGTTTCCACCAATGCAGCCCGTCAGATCTTGCCTGATAGCTACCCTCGTGCAACTGTAATCAATTATGGTAGACGTTTAGCTACCTTTGTTGATGCTTGTCACTGTGGAGATGCTGATTTAGCTGCAAAATGCTTAATTGATGTTATCGCTGAACCTTACCGTGAGCAACTCATTCCTGGTTTAAAAGAGGCTCGTGAGCATGCTAAGACTTTAGGGTCTTTGGCAACAGGTATTTCAGGTTCAGGCTCTTCAATCTTCTCGGTATTTACCGATCTTGAAAAAGCTCAGGAAATGAAGGTTTATTTAGAGCGTAATTTTATTGCCAACGAAGACGGCTTTTGCCATGTCTGTAAGTTAGACAGACGTGGTGCATATGCTGAAGTTTATAAGGACTAGTACGAATGCAACTTTACAATCTTAAAGATCATAACGAGTCCGTCAGTTTTGCACAGGCGGTAGTTAAGGGTATCGGTCACGATCAGGGCTTATTCTTTCCAGATAGAATTGAGCCTTTAACTAATATCGATGAATTATTAAATTTATCCTTAGTTGAGCGCTCTCAAAAGATTTTAAGACACTTAATTGGCGATGAAATTGAGAATTTAGACAGTATTATTGCCGATGCTTTTACCTTTAAAGCTCCCTTAGTTAAGGCTGATGAAAATATTTTTGCTTTAGAGCTTTTCCATGGCCCGACCTTAGCCTTTAAGGACTTTGGTGCGCGTTTTATGGCTCGTGTTTTAGGTTCTATAAGAGGTGAGAGAAAACTTACCATTTTAACTGCAACCTCAGGTGATACCGGTGCCGCTGTAGCTGATGCTTTTTATGGTCAAAAGGGCATAGATGTAGTTGTACTTTATCCTGATGGAAAAATTTCTACTTTACAAGAGAAGTTAATTGCAACCTTAGGTGGCAATATTAAGGCTGTACGTATTTCCGGCATTTTTGATGAGTGTCAGGATTTAGTTAAGACTGCTTTTGATGATGCTGAATTTAAGCAGACTGTAGGTCTTAATTCAGCAAATTCCATCAATGTAAGCCGTCTTTTAGCCCAGGTTTGCTACTATTTTGAAGCAGTAGCTCAATTACCAAAAGACAAGCGTGAGAGCGTTGTTTTCTCTGTTCCTTGTGGTAACTTTGGTAATATCACCGCAGGTTTAATTGCTAAGACTTTAGGTCTTAAGTGTCGTTTTGTCATTTCTTGCAATGCTAATGACACTGTGCCTAGATATTTAGCTAGTGGTAATTGGGATCCGCATAAGACCATTGCAACCTTATCTAATGCTATGGATATTTCCCGTCCTAATAACTGGCCGCGTGTTGAGGCTTTAGTTAAGATGAATAATTGGTCTTTTGAGGATTTTGATTATGGCTCAATGAGCGATGATGAGACTCGTGAGACTATGCGTGATCTCTATGGCCGTACCGGTTATATTTTAGAGCCTCATGCAGCTATTGCTTATCAGACCTTAGCTAATAACTTAAAAGATGGCGAGACAGGCATTTTCTTAGGTACAGCACATCCAGCTAAGTTTAAGGATGTTGTTGATGAGACCTTAGGTATTGACTTGCCATTGCCTGAGGCTTTAGAGAAGCGCGAGTCCTTAGCTTTGCAAGCTGTAACCTTAAAGCCTTGTTATGAGACTTTAAAACAGTATGTTTTAGAAGCCGTTAAATAAGTTTTTATTTATAAGCTAAAATCCCAGGTAATGATGTTCCCATAATAAGTTGAATAAACTTATTTGAGGCACTTAAGGATCCTGGGATTTGTTTAAAATGAAATTAAAATATTTGTAATATTAATTTTAAATAGGAAGGTCGTTTTAAATTTTTTTCTAATGGTTGAAATTTTATGTAGCATTAGTATGTAATTTGTGAAAAAATACACACAACCTAAATTTTAACCTTTATGTATGATGCGTATTGAAAAATACGCTCCCGTGCAGTTTTCAACCTGCCGCCATCTATATCAGTACTCTCTAAAAGTACTGTGAACGGGAGATTATTATGATTACAGCTTGCCGTCTTGATGACGACGATGAACTCACCTTAAGACCAGTACAACCTGGTGATCCATTACCCTCAGATGTAATTTGGTTGGATGTTAATCAGCCTGATGATGAGGAACGTGACTGGCTTGAAAAACTTTTCGTGGAAGATGTTCCCGAAGAAGATGAGATGGATGATATTGAGTCATCATCTCGTTTTAGAGTTGGTCCTGATGGTGTACATATTTTGTCCTTGTTTCCGCAGCGTTTAGCTAACGAAACTCGTGGTGTTAATATGTCCTTTACCATGCGCAAAAATCTATTGATCTCATTTAGAGAGGAAGATGTTTCTATTGTTAGATTATTGCGTTATTACATTCGACATCACAAGGTAAATTTAAGATCTTCCTTGGATATTTTGCTTGAGCTTCAAGATCTAAAAGTCGATCAATTATCAGATTTAATTGAGGATGCTTACAGTACTTTGGATGATACAGCAGAGCAGATTACTGATGAAAATCATGTAGAGCAGACTCTAAAAGAACTTATCAATCAAGAGGAATTAAATAGTCAGATCTTACAGGCTTTGTATGATACTAGACGTGCTTTACGTTTTATTAAGAAAACCTTTGAAAGTATTTTAGATGATAGACAAAATCGCAGTATTGACGAGGTCTTAAATGATATTGAATCAATCTTGCCACATACTCAATTTTTGTCAAATAAGATCAATTTCCAGCTAGAGTCTTCAATGGGTTATACCAATCATAAACAAAATAAGATCATTAAGATCTTCTCTGTGGCGGCGGTAGTCTTTATGCCTCCGACTTGGATTGCTTCTGTTTATGGTATGAACTTTAAATTTATGCCAGAAATTGATTGGCATTGGGGCTACCCTCTGTCTATAGGCATGATGGCGCTTTCGGCACTAGTAACCTATCTCTTCTTTAAGAAAAAAGGTTGGCTCTAATTAGTATGATCCCCCGTTATTGATAACGGGGATTTCTTGTAAAAAAAAGTTATGGAAAAACAAAATGCTTTAGATATAGTAAATGAATACTGCTGTAAACATTAAAGCAGCAATTACTAATTTCTTTTTGAAAGTATTGGGATCTTTAATATATTTTTTATAGAAAATATAAGCAATCAATACGCCAATTACACAGCGTAGAGATTGTATGATATTACCCTCAACAATACCTGCAAGATAGAAACATCCTACCCAGCAAAAAGTTCCAAAAAGCCAAGACAGAGAAGCACTCTTGCCGTACCAAAGATGAATAGCTTTTAGCTTTGATTTCTTTAAAAGCATTAAAGGTAGGGCAACAAAACCACAAATAACATATTGCCAACAGATACAAGCCAAAGTCTTTTCAATATTGCTACCAGGATAATTCTTCATGAAATGTACAGTTGCATAATCTGCAAAAGCATAGCCTGTACAAATACATAACATGACAAGTAGCGGCATCAATTTAATTCGTCCTGAAAGAGAGGAGAAATAAAAACCCAAAAGAATGATCATTGCAATGGCAAAGATTTGCTGTGGTGTAAAAATCTGACCTGAGAGAATGAAACTTATAGTAGCAACTACAGGGATTTTTAAGGTTAAAAGAGGAGATACTACCGAACTATCGGTTGCCGTTAAGAGTCTTATAATTAAATATTGAGAAAAAACATAAGGAACAATAATATAGATAGTATTGATTAAAATTTCTAAAGAAAAATATTTATAAAGGCCGGTAAAGATTAAAGGTGGCAACATGATAATTAAGAAAGTTACATGAACCACAATTAATTGCCTGATACCATGTAGACCATATTTTTCTACGCAGTCTTTTGAAAAGGCGTAATTTAGAGCATTACACAAGGCGCCAGCAAAGCCTAAAAGAATACCGAATTGTTCAAGATTCATACAAAAATCCTATTAAATATAGAATGTCACCACAGAGATAATCATTAATATTGCAACGATCATTTTGCGTTTAAAGGTATTTTCGTCATGAATGTAATTGCGATAGAAGATATAAGCGATGATTACACCTAGGACACTACGTAAAGATTGTACAATTGAAGTCTCAACTACGCCTGCAAAATTAAAGCAGATCACAAAGAAAATATCTGAAATCATCCAAGCTATGGCGATGTTTTTGGTTTGATAAACATTGTTTAGACTTAAATGAAAACGAGGAATTTTCATAAAAGGCATAGCAATGACACCACAGAAGATAAATTGATAACAAATACATCCACAGATGGCCATAGCGCGATTATCCTCAGGCCAATCCCGCATAAACTCAGCCATACCGAGATCAGATACGGCATACATAAAGCAGATGATAGTGATTAAAAGTAAAGGTAAGAGCTTGATTCTGCCTGAGATTGAGGAGAAATAGATTCCCAATAGAATGATAGCTCCAATCGCTAAGATCTGATTTATAGCAAAAGCTTGATCTAAGAATAATAAAGCGATGATGGCTAAAACAGGAATTTTAAAGGCCAATAGCGGGGAGAAAATCGAACTGTCGGTCATGGTTAGCGTAATAATCGTCAAGTATTGTGCTAACAAATAAGGTACAGAAGCCCATAGGGTATCAAAGACAAGCTCTAAAGATATATGCTTTATCAGATTAAAATAAAAGAAAGGAAAGAGGACTAAAACAAATAAACCTAAATGTACGCAGACTAGCTGTCGTAAACCTCTTAATTTATATTTTTCAGCACAATCCTTTGTAAAGGCATAATTGAAGGCTTGAAAAACTGCACCAAAGAAGCCTAAAAAAATACCAATATGCTCTAAACTCATGTTTTGACCTATAAGTCTACAAATAATATACCGTCACTGCGATGAACATTCCGATGGCAATGCTCATTTTCTTTTTAAAAGTACTGTGATCGTGAATATATTGTCTGTAGAAAAGATAGGCAATTATAATTCCAATTACAGAACGCAGTGTTTGGATAATATTTCCTTCAACTACACCTGCAAGATTAAAACAACCGACGATACCAACCATACTGAGCATCCAGGCTAAGCCAATCCATTTAGTTTGCCAAACCTCTTTTGTATGGATATTTAAAGGTTTGTAAAACATTAAAGGTACAGCAAAAACTGCGCAAGCAAAATATTCATAGGCAATACCTGCGGTGATTTGATGAAATCTTGTGGTAGGTAAGGTCTTCATGAATAAAGTCATGGCAATATCAGAGGTTGAAAAACAAGTGCAAGCTAGGGCAATTAAACATAAAGGCCCAAGTTTTACTCGCCCTGACAGGGATGAGAAATAAAATCCCAGGCAAATAATAACTGTTACGCATAACAGTTGCAATGGACTAAAGGTTTGATCAAATAAAAGTACCGATATTAAAGCTAGGATCGGGATTTTGATAGTAAGCAGAGGGGAGATAATTGAACTGTCAGCAATAGTTAGTGCTCTTATCATAAGATATTGAGCTAAAAGATAGGGGACGATGATACACAGACAATAGATTACGGTCTGTAAGCTAAAAAAACGCCAATATTCAAAAGCAAAGAAAGGAATAATGACCATAACAAACATTAAAATATGTACAGCAATTAACTGTCTTATTCCTTGTAAATGGTATTTTTCTACACAATCTTTAGTAAAGGCATAATTAGCTGCCTGTGCACAGGCACCAAAGAAACCTAGAGCTAGGCCTAAATATTCAAGATTCATTAAAAAAACAGGCGACATCCTTCCTGATTAAGGAAAGAGAGCCTCCTCCTATTGCGTCAAATAATAAAAATCTTTTAACTAGGTCATAGAAATTTTATAAGCTAGATTTAAAAAATTTTTTGTGTAAATAAATAAGAGCCTAAAAAATTAAGGCTCTTTATCTAGATGTATATTTTAATTTATTTTGCTTATTTTCTCGTAATAATGCCAGTTAAATTAGATCCCTTCCAATATGCACCATAATCAGGAAGAATATGTTCGCGTAAGAGCTCGACAACCTTACCAATATCCAAACTCTTTATGGCATTTAAAATATCTTCATGCTGAATTACAGAGCGATGCAAGTGAGAAACGTTATTTCCTAAAAAATTACGCGCAGTATCCATTACTGCTGATACCAATTTATAGGACTCAATAAAATAGCGGTTGTCACATTGAGAGACTAAAGTTTGATGGAAATTTGAGTCTTGATCTAAATAATCACGAATATTATTAGTATTAAGATCGCGCTTCATCATTTCTAAAACTTGTTCAAGCTCATTGATAAGCTTCTGAGGGTGCTTGTCAAAAGATAAAATTGTAGCTTGAGATTCAATGACAAATCTGAAGTTTAAAAGATCGATAAGATCTTGATTACTCAAAGAAAAAACATAGGTGCCACTTTTAGGGCGACGCTCAACTAAACCCTCAGCTTGTAAACGTTTTAAAGCATCACGAATAGGCGCTTTATTAGCGTGGAGTTTTTTTTCAATAATTGTTTCAGATAGTTTTGATCCCATTGGAAAATAACAACTAACAATAAGTTGTTTAATGCGCCGATAAACAATGTCTTTTTTTAAATCGCTTTCTTTTAATAACTCATTTTTCATCAGCGGTTTCCTTACAAAAGCAGACTATAGTTATTACTTAATATGGTTATTTCTTAATATAGATATTATATCCTTTATACATGTGATTAAAGATATAGCATTGCTCACAAAAGTAAAATTTTAGTTATAGTTCTGGCTTTGATTTAGTTAAGATTTTTTATTTTTTTTGTGCATAGACAAACAAATTTGTTTTGATTTAAAAAATTGCTGTTTAGCTAACAAAAGAGAATGCGCAAATGAAATTTTTTTAGAAATGCGACTTAACATAAATTTAATAAATGTCATATAAAATAGCGACACTTAAAAAATTAGTTAAATAAATGTAAAATTATTATGATCAAAATTTTATTTTGACCCTATGACAATTATTCCACCACAGGACACTCTATGTTTGAGTCATTATTCATTGTAATGGTTGTGATGCTGTTGCTTTTAGCGGCAATTGATTTATTTGTCGGTGTTAGTAACGATGCTTGCAACTTTCTAAACTCGGCTGTTGGTACGCGTATTGTTCCTTTAGCTGTAATTATGTTGGTAGCTTCAGCTGGCGTGCTTATTGGTGCTACTTTCTCCTCAGGCATGATGGAGGTAGCGCGTAAAGGTATGCTTTCGCCACAGATGTTCAGTTTTTATGAAATCATGTTGATTTTCTCAGCTGTAGTTATAGGCGATGTTATCTTACTTAATATATTCAATTCTTTTGGCTTACCTACCTCGACTACCGTTTCTATCATTTTTGAATTATTAGGAGCTGCAACTTTTGCCTCAGTTTACAAAATAAGTGGCATGGGGATGTCCTTTTCAGAAATCTTTGAATATATTAAATTAGATCGTACCGCAACTATTGTTTCAGCTATCTTATTATCAGTTGTTATAGCCTTCGTTTCAGGAGTGCTAATTCAGTTTGTCTGCAGATTATTATTTAGCTTTAAATTCAAAAGCTCTGTTCGTTATTTAGGTGGTATTTTTACTGGTATATCTTTAACCGCCATTAGCTACTTCCTCTTTATTAAAGGTGCTCATGGAGCATCCTTTATGACTAAGGAAGCCTTAGATTTTATGGATAATAACCTTACCTCAATTATGTGGGGCATGTTTATATTCTTTACAGTCTTAGGTCAGGTTATGGCTTTGATGGGCTGGAATATTTTCAAGCTTATCATCCTCTCTGGAACCTTTGCTTTAGCGTTCTCCTTTGCCGGAAACGATTTGGTAAACTTCGTCGGTGTACCATTAGCAGCTTTAGATGCTTATGAACATTGGGCCGCTTCTGGTGTTAGTGCCGATAGCTTTATGATGGACTGCTTAAATACTGATGCCTTAACTGCAACCGGTTGGCTTTTTACTGCAGGTCTTATCATGTGTGTTACCTTATGGATCTCTAAGAGAGCTCGTCAGGTAGTTCAGACTTCAATTAACCTTTCTTCAAGTTCTTCAGGTTCTCGTGAGCAATTTGGTGCTTCAACCTTAGGCCGTATCATTACTCGTATGGGCTTAGGTGTTTCTCGCACTGTTTATAAAGCTTCCCCTAAGGGTGTAGTCTCCTTAGTTTCAAAGCGCTATGAGAAGTTACCTGTAGTTAAAGGTCAGATACCTTTGCCTTTTGACTATGTCCGTGCAAGTGTTAACTTAGTTGTAGCCTCAGCTTTGATTTCTTTTGCTACTTCCTTAAAGTTACCTCTTTCTACTACCTATGTAACCTTCATGGTTGCCATGGGTTCTTCTTTTGCTGATGGTGCTTGGGATCGTGAGAGTGCAGTTTTCCGTATTTCAGGTGTTGTAACTGTAATTGCAGGCTGGTTCTTAACTGGTATCTCCGCCTTTACTAGTGCTTTCTTACTTGCTTTTGTCTTATTTAATTTAGGTCAAATTGCAGTTGTAATCTTAGTACCGGCTGTAATTGCTTTAATTATCTATACTAACTTTATTAAGCATTCTAAAGCTGATGTTGCCTCTCAGGTCTTAAAGGCCCAGACAGATGAGGAAATCTTAAGTTCTGTAACTAAGGCAACTCCTGCATACTTTGATAAGCAAATTGAATGCTTACGCAATTGCATGCAGTACTTCTTTGCTGATAATGAGTTAAATTTAAGACGTACTCGCAATAAGGCTACCTATGTATTAGAAGCTATCTCGCAAGAGCGTAGTGCCTATTACAAATTATCTTTAGATGGTGGTGATGCCTTCTCGCAAAAAGCTAAGGAAGATGCTAACTCTACCCCTGATGCAAAGTTCTTCTTCTACTTAGTATTTTCAAATCTACGCGAAGCTTCAAAGACTTTACGTTTTACTATCGATCAAGCTTTAAATCATGTAGCTAACCGTCATACCATCTTTGAGGGTGTGATGAAGAGAAGCTTAATTGAGATGTTAATGCGTCTTGAGCGTATGTCAGATGATATTCATGCAGTAGGTAGCGATCCTAATGCTCAGAATATTGAGAATTTAGTTAAACGCGTGAAGAAGCTTAATCGCCGTATTGATAAATGCCAATTAGATATGGTTAATATTATAGGTTCTCAACGTGTATCTATGCACTCCTCTGAGATGTATTTAAACTTCCTCATGGCTATGCGGACTATTATTAACCGTTATGTATCTGTAGGTATGCAGGCACACGCTTTAGCTGAACTTGTAGCTAATGGCACTGTTATGACTCCGATCAGTAATGATAACGAGAATGCAAATGCACCTCAATTAGATGAGGATGATGATTTAGAAGATCTTTTAAATAAACATTTAGACGATCTTGAAGAAGAGCGTAGAGATATAAATCCTGTTGAAATGCCTCTTTCTCCTGCTGCAAAGGAGCTTAAAGATCCTGAGTCTAATAATAGTACTGAGACTAAATAAGTCATAAACTCTTAAGCAATTTATTTAAAAAAACATCTTAAATTTTAATGGTTTAGGATGTTTTTTTATCATCAACTTAATTTGTTCCTACCTGATATTACAAATACATACCTTTTTTAGCTTGGGTATTTATTTTTGTTCTTCCTCTTATTAGCTAACATAATAATTTTTCTAATAAAAATTCTTCTTTTATAAAAAATACATTTTTATTGACGGTATATTTTTTAGGTAATTTTTGACTATGACCGAGTTTGTCTTAAGCCTTAGGATTCGGTCAGTTATTTAGTTTTAGCCCATTTTAATGATGATTTTGCTCACATTTTCATAAAGGTTAAGTCTGTACCTTATAGTGAAAATATGGGTTTTAAGGTTATGTCGGTTTTAGAAAACTTATCTAGAAAAGATAGATGTATACATATTTGTGAATTAGTTAATTCACATGGTGAGCTTTCTGTAGCCAAGCTTAGTGAACTCTTCTGCTGTTCTGAGGAGACTATTAGGCGTGATTTACGCTATTTAGAATCACTCGGAAGGATTGTTAGAACCTTTGGTGGAGCATCAACTGTACAAGTTAGTGATATTGGCAAAAGTTTTGAAAAGCGCAAAGAAGAACATGTGAAGGCCAAGCTTTTAATTGCTGAAAAAGCCTCAAGAATGATTTCACCGAGTTTGACTATTTTCCTTGATGGAAGTTCTAGTTGCTATTACCTAGCTAAGTGTTTACCAAAAATTCATCTTAAGGTTGTGACTAATTCTATAAGAATTATAACCGTTCTTAAAGATTGCCCCTCATACGAAATTATCTGTACAGGTGGTCAGTATGACGTAAAACATGGAGATTTTACAGGCAATTCTTTTACTAATCTCAATGGCTTGAGGATCGATTTTTGCTTTACATCATGTGTAGCAGCAGATCTTCGTTTAGGTATTTTTGACATGAGCTTAGGTAATGCTGCTGTAAAGGCAGCTCTTTTAGAGCGCTCTCATAGAAAGGTTTTGTTAGCTGATACTAGTAAGTACGGTAAAAAAACTCCTTTTAAGATTTGTACTTGGGATCATATTGATTATGTCATTGATGATGGTTTTTTAGAAACAGTGTGGCGACAGGATTTACATAAGATAGGAATTAATATTATTTAGGGGATTTTTATGCAAGATCTCAATAGGTTAAATAAAAAAGATAGCGTCAATAGGGGTAGACCTATTGTAGAGCTTATTGATATCACTAAACGCTTTGGTAATTTTACTGCTTTAGAAGATATCAACATCATGTTTAGAAAAGGTGAGATCCATTGTCTTGCAGGAGAGAATGGTTGTGGTAAGTCGACTCTAGTCAAAATTGTTAGTGGTACTTATAAGCCTAATAAAGGATCCATAATTATCAATGGTAAATCCTATAAAGAAACCAGTCCTTCTGTATCTATGCAAGAGGGTATTCAGGTTATATATCAGGATTTATCTCTTTTTAATCATATGTCGGTTGCCGAGAACATTGTTTTAGGACGATTTAGGCAAAATAACGTCAAGATGCTAAGTGAAAAACTTATCTATGAGATTGCACAAGAGCAGATTGACAAGATTGGAGTTAATTTAAATTTAAGAAATCACATTATCGAATCCTCTATAGGTACAAGACAATTAGTCGCCATATGTAGAGCTTTATGCATGGATGCAAAGGTTTTGTTTATGGATGAGCCTACTACAGCTTTGACTAATAAAGAGGTAGATAGACTTTTATCAATTATGTATGACCTAAAGCAAAAGGGCTTATCGATTGTCTTTATTAGTCATAAATTAGATGAAGTTTTTAGAATTTCAGATGTGGTAACGGTTTTCCGTGATGGTAAAAAGATTGGAGATTTCCCAAGTCAGGACTTAAATCAAAAACGCCTTTCTTATTATATGACGGGCAAAGAGGTGTCTTATCCGCAATATAAGCGCCTTAGTACTAATAATAAGCCTTTTATTGAAATTAAAAATTTCTCTAAAGAGGGAATGTATAAGAATATCAATCTCTCTATATGTGAGGGCGATATTATAGGTCTTGTAGGTCTTTTAGGCTCAGGACGTACAGAGATGGCTTTATCTTTATTTGGACTTAATAAAGCTGACTGTGGAGAGATAGTTATTGATGGCAAAAATGTAAATATCAAGAATCCCTCAGATGCTTTAGAACAAGGTATAGCTTTATTACCTGAAGATCGAGCTACAGAAGGTTTGTTTTTAGAGCGCAATATCAGTGTCAATGTCACCTCAGCAATTATTAAGTCTATGTGTTCTAAATTAGGTTTTTTCAAATTTGATAAGGAAAAAGTTCAAGCTGTTAACGATATTGCCAATCTCAATATCAGAACCACCTCTGAAAATAAACTTGCTGGGCAATTATCAGGTGGTAATCAGCAAAAGGTTGTTTTAGCTAAATGGCTTGCGACTAAACCCCGTCTTTTTATTATGGATAATCCGACCGTAGGTATTGATATTGGATCTAAAGCTGAGATCTATGAAGTAACTCAAAACCTTGCACATCAAAACATGTCGATATTATTACTTTCAGATGAAATCGATGAGCTCATTAGCAATTGCAATAAAGTGGCGGTGATGTCTAAAGGTCAAATTGTCACTATTTTAAATGAGCAAGATTTAAAGCGTCCTGATATTCATAATTACATCAATACCATTGTCTCAACAGGTAAGTTGCCTCAGGAGGTAGAGCATGTTTAGAGTTGAAAAAACTGAGTGGATTTTATTGTCTATAGTTGTGCTTTATTCTTTGACAGTAGCTATTGTAAATCCTGCTTTTTTAAATATTGATACTGTATTTGATCTTTTTAGAACCTCTGCAAGAGACCTAATTTTAGTGATGGGGTTATTGGTCATCATGCTCTCAGGAGGGATTGATATTTCCTTTATGGCCATAGCCTTATTTGGCAGTTATACCGCGACTACCATTATGATGAAGTTTGGTATTACTTCCGTGGCCTTTGCAATAGTAACTTCTATGACTATTGGTGTGCTCTTAGGTTTATTTAATGCCTGTTTGGTAAGTTATTTAAAATTACCGGCCTTTATTATTACTTTAGGTACTATGAATTTATTCCACGGCATTATGGCCACTGTAGTCGGTTCTAAGACTTATGGTGGAGGTATTTTACCTCCAAGTTTTAGTGAATTTGGATCAGCTACCATCTTTCAAATCGAAACAGAATTTGGTGCGATTGGACTTAGTGCAAGTGTTATTCCTGTAGCTATAGTTATGCTTGTGACTTGGTTTTTAGTATATAAAACCATGCTAGGGCGCGGTTTAGTAGCTATAGGTAATTCTGAGGAAGCTGCAAGACGTATTGGTTTTAATCCTTTCTTTTTAAGATTATTGGCTTATGGTTATATCGGGGCTTTAGCAGGTCTTGCGGGTATGGTTTATGTCTGTCAGGTTAATGCAGTATATCCAGATAAGCTTATAGGTGAAGAGCTTATGGTGGTTGCAGGAGCGGTTATTGGGGGCACTAGTATCAGTGGTGGTAAGGGCAAGATCTTAGGAGCTCTTTTAGGGATCTTGATTATATATCTTTTAAAGTCTACCTTGATTTTTCTAGGTCTTTCAGCTTCTTGGAACAATCTCTTTGTCGGCATCATTTTGGTTATTTCCCTGTCACTTACCGCATTACAGGAAAAAATTAGAAATGAAAAACATCTGTTGTTTAACATCGAATCTAGGTAATGATTATGCAAAAGCTTTTTAAAAGTATTGTTAATGATGCCAACCTAAGTGCATTGCTATTTGTTTTTTTAGCTTTCTGTTTAATTTGTGCGTTAGCCTTTGGTTCATCAATGTATTCAGGAACTAATTTACAATCTTTAGCTTTTCAAATTCCTGAAATCGGCATTATTTCATTGGCTATGATGTTAGCCTTTTTAGTTGGAGGTATCGATCTTTCTATTGTAGCTAATGCCTGTTTATCAAGTATCATTGCAGGCTTTATTTTGACAGGGCAGTTATTCCCGCAATTAGATGCAAGTTCACGTATTGCCATAGCTGTGGTTGTAGCTTTGTTTTTATCTACCTTTTTGGGTTTTATAAACGGCTTTATTATCGCTAAATGTGCGGTGTCGTCTTTGATTGCTACCTTAGGAACCATGACTCTATATTCAGGTATTGGTATGGCCATAACTGGAGGAAAGAGTATTGTGGGCTTTCCTGATGCCTTTACTAGTGTGGGTATAGCTACGATCTTAGGGATCCCGATAATTTTCATTGAGTTTATCTTCATTATGCTTATCATGGCCATTTTCCTGCAAAGAACAGGTAATGGACGCAAACTCTATCTCTTTGGTGGCAATCCTGTAGCCTCCTTATTTTCAGGTATAAATAATAAAAAGATCACCATGCTTTTATTTACAGCAATTGGCTTTTTAGCTGGTATCGCAGGTCTTACCATTATCATGCGTGTGAATTCAGCTAAGGTCGGATATGGTGATGCTTATATTTTTCAGGCCTTAATTGTTTGTGTGATAGCTGGAATTCATCCATCTGGTGGAAAGGGGAAGGTTATAGGTATAGGTATTACTACCTTATTGATGCAAATGGCAGCAAGCGCTTTTACCATTATGCAACTATCCCCATACACTACAAAACTCATTTGGGGGGTCATGTTGATTGTGGTTTTAGCTTTGACTAAGGATGGTAAGAGATTAGCTAGATCTTTAATTAGTATAAAAAAATTACTTTAAATATAAAAGGTTAAGGCTTAAAAGGAGTATCTATGGATAACTTTGAAGAAATGTATCAAAGCCTCTATCAAGTCATTCTTGATGAACATGAGCAGGTGTTTAAACGTCAGGACTTAGCTGGTATTGAAAGATTAATGGATGCTATCACTAAATCTAAACGAATTTTTGTGATGGGAGTGGGGCGCGAGGGCTTAACCGCAAAGAGCTTTGCTATGCGTCTTATGCATTTAGGTTACGAAGTGTATTGGATTTGGGATGATACCACTCCTGGGATGCATGCAGGAGATCTCTTTATTACTGTAAATGGTTCGGGAAATATTAGTCATATCAATTGTGTAATTGAAAATGCGCAAAAGACTGAAGCTAGTATTTTTGCTATTACTGGCTCTCCTTCAGGAAAGGTGAGTTCTCTTGTACAAGATTATCTTTTTGTTCCGGCAGCTGTTTATAAAGGCATTGATGATGTTGTACCGTCAGTACAACCTATGGGCAATTTGTTTGAACAACATCTTTTTATGCTATTTGACATAATCATTATGGCCTTAGAGCAACGTCTAAAGGTAAGTCATGACCAGATGTCAGATAGACATAGAAATATCGAATAATCCTCGTTGTGTTCTTTTCTCAAAGGAGATTTGTATGAAAAAACTCTCAAGCTTATCTAAGGCTGTAATAGTAAGTTGCGTAGCTGTCTCTATGCTTGGCTCTGATCTAGCTTTAGCATCACCTGAAAATCCGACTATTGTCATGATTGTAAAACAAAGTGATCCTTGGTTTGATGATATGACTTTGGGAATCAGTCAATTAAAAGAAGATTCAGGTGCTAATGTTTATGTTCAAACTCCAGTGTCAGGAGATCCTTCACAGCAAATTGCCATTATGGAAAATTTAATTTCACAAAAAGTTGATGCAATCTGTGTAGTACCAAATGATCCTAAATCATTAATTCCGACTATTAAGAAAGCTCGTGATGCAGGTATTAAGGTGGTAACTCATGAAGCTCCGGATATTGCTGAATATGTAGATTTAGACGTTGAAGCTTTTAAATCAGAAGATTTTGGTAAGCTTTATGGTCAGTTTTTGGGTGAAGCTATTGGTGGCGAGGGGCAGTATGCGGGATTTGTAGGTGGTTTAACTATGACCACTCATATGGCCTGGTATGAGGCTGCTGTAGGAGAGATTAAAGCTAAATTTCCTAAGATGGAAGTGATTTCCGATGAGCCATATGAAGATAAGAATAGTTTAGATCAGGCTTATGCTAAGACTGTAGAAATCCTTAAAGCTTATCCTAAGATTAAAGGCTTCTTTGATTGTTCTGTCCATGGCAGTGCTATATCTCAGGCTTTAAAGGATAAAAAACGCACAGATGTTAAGGTTGTATCATTAGCTTTACCTTCAACTTCTGCAAATTACTTAAAAGATGGCTCTATGTACAAAGGCTTAGCCTGGAGACCTGCTGATGCCGGTTATGCTACAGCTTATGCAGCCTTAAAATTAGTAAAAGGTGAAAAGGTTGAAACTGATAGCAATCTTAAGGCTAAGGGTTATGAGAAGATAACTGTTGAAAATAATATTGCTTTTGGATTTGCCCCTTTAGTCTTCACTGCTGAAAATATCGGCGATTATCAATTCTAAATTTTGACTTCCTCCCCTTGCTAAAGCAAGGGGATCC
>OGXV01000865.1_pt1 | contig 19041 bp, 21 predicted proteins | sample 1576391 | NCBI WGS metagenome assembly OGXV01 (sample SAMEA3541586, study PRJEB24748) | human gut metagenome | biome: human gut; feature: human-associated habitat; material: faeces | place: China | collected 2012 | reverse complement strand
ATAAAGGTTCTTGATTACGAGTCGTTTTTGCCTCATTTGCCATTGACCTCAATATTGTAGCGAATGGGAAGCTAACCATAAGGCGGAAACAGCAATATCTATAGCTACACAAACAAGTGAAAAATTTGAATGGCTAGTAAAAAAAGGTTCAACTCAATCAAGTTTAACTTTGACTGATGCAACAATCGAAGCCATAGCAAACTCCAATATAAAATTGAAAGCAAAGAACATTTCACTCGAAGGACTTATTACTGCAAATGGAAGTTTTAGGATATTAGAAGATGGTAGAGCTGAAATTGATTCGTTATCGGTAGACAAAGAAATATCAACTGATATATTAACATTTAATACTATTAATAATTCAAGATACCAACCTGTATTAGACGAAGACGTTACTGTCACTATTGATAGTACAGGCACAAATTCAGATGAATTTGAACATGGCAGTACTTATACAACATTATTTGATTTTCAAGAAGCTTGTCCAACTAATTTAAATGGTCATGAAGTTACGTTGATATTTGCTAGCGATTATGAAGGTAATTTACATTTCGCTACTCAAAATAATGGCAAAATAATATTAAACTTCAATAATCATACAATTAAAGGCTATTTATACTTTGGTATAAAAACTATGGAATATGAATTTGCGGATAATAATAATGGAGTTATAATGCCAAATAGAGCTAGAGTTGGAGATAATGGAAATTATTCAATATTTGTATATAACACAAGTTTAAAAATTGCAGATGTAACTATATACGCAGGAAATGGAAGTGGCAACAATAGTGGTATTGAGTTTTCGTCTTTCGCGCAAGGAAAAATAGATAATGTTTCATTTGTAAATTGCTATAATGCAGTAAGAGCATATGTTCAATCTAAAGTTCATTGTGCATCGACTAATGGAACTACATCTTCTTTTGCCTTTTATAGTTTATCAGGTTCGGATATATCTTTAAGTGCTACAACTCAAGTAAGCAGAAGTTCCGGCACTAATCATTATAAAACAGGTTCTAATGGTATTATTCGTGCAGAAGGCGCAACATTCAATGGAACTACAATATCTGGAACAAATACAAATACCAACACATCAACAGAAACTAAAACTATCACACTAACTTCCGATTATGGAGACACTTATAGAAAAACAGTTTATAACAACTGGAAAAAAGACGGTACAGTTAGACAAGGTGATTATGGTTACGGTGATTGCGTAGGTTGTTGGTTCTTCGGTAATAAATTAAGTAATTACGCTAATAAAAATATTAGTAAAATTGTAATTTCATTCACAAGACAAAGCGGAGGTAGTTATGGAGAAGTTTTACATGGCGTAAAAACACATAATTATAGTTCAAGACCAAGTGGAACACCTTCCTTTAGAAGTGACTTTAGTAAATCTGTGTCTGTTGGTGTAGGTTCAACTGGAACGATTACATTAACAAGTAGTACAGATATATCAAACTTCATGAAAGCAAAAGGAGTTGGACTTGTACCTTCATCACAAGATAAAACACATTATTCAGTATGTTCAGGTACTTGCAAAATAAAAATTACTTATGCAGAATAAATATAGAGGTGATATTAACTTATCACCTTTCTTTTTATATAATTAATTAGAGGTGATTTATATGTCCGAGATAGAAGTTATGCTAAACTTTTATAAAAAACAATTAGCTGACGCAATAGAAGAATGTAATTTATTCAAGGCTAAATATATTGTTTTACAACAACAATATGAAAAATTAAAACAGGAAAAGGAGGAAAATAAAAAAGATGATAAGTAGAGATTGCATTATAACAGTAAATGGGAATAACGCAACTATAGATAGTGACATTTATTTATACAAATACGATAAAAATATTCAATTAGCTTTTGCAATAATTAATAGCAAATTTATGTATGATAATGACGATTCAAATAATTTAATAAAAAGTATGCAAGCTGCCTATGCTCAAGTTAAATTTAAGAAAAACGACTCAACCGATATAGCAATAGAGTTCCCTATTCAAGCTACTAAGAAAGGAGCTGTTTTACTTACAATAAACGAAGAACTTACCGACGAAGATACTGAATTAGGTGACTATACAATACAAATAAGATTATTAGACTCTAATAAAAATTCAGTTATAACATTACCACCGGTAGAGTCTTGTATTCATATTCTAGCTCCATTATTTGAAAAATTAGGAGCAGATACTAATGAAGTTAATGAAGCAATAGTTAATAAAGCAGTAGCAAGATATGCCGCACCATTATCCACTACTACAAAAGACGGAACTTTTAACTCAAAAGAATGGGTTGACGGTGATAAAATTACAACTGCTGAATTAAATAGAATGGAACAAGGAATAAAAACTAATAGTACACAACTTAAAGATATTGCAAAAGAAGTTGGTACCGCAAGATTAAGTACAACAGCACAAAATATAAAAGGTGCTATTAATGAGGTTTTTCAATCTGCCAGTAATGGAAAAACATTAATCGCAAATGCTATTACTGGCAAAGGTGTAAATACATTAGCTACAGATACATTTGAAACTATGGCTACTAATATAAAAAATATAAGTGGTGGTAGTGGCACAACAATTAATATGAGTGATAAAACTGTACATTTTTCAATTGATGATTTTTACAGAGCACTAAATGATATAACTGTAAATTCGAATATATATACAAGTATATTTGATAATACTACTTTTAGTACTTTAAAAACATTACATGATACATATGGCGCAATAATAATATGTAACTGCATAAACCATAATTTTAATGGTTCAAATGAACATAAAATAGAAAATGTTACAACAAAATTTAAACAGGAATTTGCCCAAAACGATTGGTTAAAATTTTCTTACCATCAAAATTATGCAGAAACATACGATTCTACAACTGATGCAAATACTGTATTGGAATATTATAAAAAATGTCATAATGCAGTGCTAAATTTTGCAAACGAGTGTAACTGGAGTTATACGACTAGATTAGCTAGTTTTGCAGGTAATGACAAGATTGTATCCGCATTAGCAAGTGAAGGAGTATTGGTCATACTTAGTGCTGATGATGATAGAATTAGTTATGGATTGACTACTACAGAAAATAATTATCTTATAAAAAATGGATATTATTATAAAAATAATTGTCTTTATTTAAAAACAAACCTTAGATATGAAAATAAAATTTTTAGTGGAGATGATTTTACAAATATAAGTAATGCTGTAGTATTTACACATGAAGATTATTTACAAGAACAATTAAATGCAATAAAAACATCTTTGCAATGGTTTAAAGATAACGGATATGCGTTTTCTGATATGCAAGGTTTAGGGGAATTTATTGCAACTGTAAATGGAAATGCTCCAGGAACAACGGAATATTCAGTAACAAATCAACTTACAAATTGTACATCAAATAATTCAAATACAAGCGTAACTGCAAAAGCTAGTTATACTGCAACTTTAACAGCAAATGAAGGTTACGAGTTATCTACTCCAGTTATAACAATGGGAGGTACTGATGTAACTTCTACTTGTTATAATACAGATACACATATAATTAATATAACAAATGTTACAGGTAATATAATTATAATTGCAAATGCTAATGAAATAAGTAATGTAAATTATGTAAAAGATATAATATTAGACGGCAATTGTTATTTCGATACAGGAATAAAACCAAGTGGAACTACTAATATAGGAGTTAAATTCTATAGTGCAACTGGTGTACAAAATTGTATTTGTGGATGTTCTACTAAACTAGAAACAGAATCTGATACTAAGGTTATAATGGCTAGAGTTAATTGGTCAAACTGGCAGTTTGTGCGAGGATATAATAAGGCTGATGTACTTCCATTAAACTCTATTGATACTAATGACGGTTATTTTGAAAAAGAGGCTGGTAGTGATGGAACATACGGTATGCCAAGCAATTTAAATTTATTTATAGGTGCATTAAATGTAGGGGGAACATCTCAATCTTATATTTGTAAAAGCGGAACAAAAATTTGCTATGTAAAAATTACAATAGATAATGTTGTTGTCGGAGATTTTAGAGCGTGTCTTGACGAATCCAATAATCCATGCTTATATGATAAAGTTAGTGGACAATATTTCCATAATATAGGGACTGGAACATTAACTTATACTGCTTAGTATGCAATTTAAAAACCGAGGAGGATAATTAATATGAAATTTAATGATGGATATTATAGATTAGACCAAGATGATTTTAACTTTTGTGAACCTGAAAAATCATTACGAGAATGTAATAATTATGATATTCATCATTGTGCTGAATGTTGGGAAAAAGTAATAAGAGAATTGGAGGAATAAATTTAGTTCACAATTTAAAAATATTACGAACTAACCAAAACTACCTACTATATATGTAGGTAGTTTTTTACAGTTTTAGACTTACTTTTAATATAATATAAGTAACAAGGAGGTATTATATCATGGGAGTAGATTCTATTTTATATTTAGCAAGTCTCCTAACTGCGCTTACTATAATTGTTACAACTTTTTTCAAAGTATTTAAAGCAATGAAAGCAGTATGTGATAAAATTCATGAATTTCAAGAAGCTATAGAAGAAAATACAAAATATACCTTAAAGTTAGTTATTTTGAATGAGAATTTATCATTGGAGGAACGAATTCACGCAGGCGATAGATATATCGAATTGCATGGTAACGGTTATGTACATTCAATATATGACCAGTTAAAAAAGGAGGTTGAACAACAACATGAGCATGATGCAAGAGTTAATTAATCAAATAGCAGGAAATATTATTCAAACATTTCTAGCGGTAATAGTAGCATATATAGGTATAGTTGGAAAAAGACTATATCAAAAATATGTAAATACAAAACTGAAAAAAATTGTAGTGAAAGATTGTGTAAAAGCAGTAGAACAAATTTATAAAGATATTCATGGCGACGATAAAAAAGAACAATGTGAAAATCGTATAGTCCAATTATTGTATGAGTATGGCATAACTATTACTCAAGCAGAATTAGATATAATGATTGAGTCAGCTGTGCAAGAACTCAACAAAACTTTAAAAGACGATAAAACAATAGAGTTTAAAAAATAGGAGTTGATAGAATGGGAAGTAATTTAATAAAAAATCATAAATTAATACATGGCAGTACTATTGGTCATGCCGGCGTTGTTGTTAAAAATTTAATGACTTCAGGTAAAGTAGTACCAGGTTATTCATTAACACCTTCATATATTACAATTCATAATGTCGGCGACGATGATGTTCCAGGTGTGACATGGGATAAAGCATTACATAATGCTAATAAATATGGTAAATCTGGAGGTTATAGAATAGCATCGTGGCATGTCACAGTAGACTACAATAAAATATATCAAGAAATACCATTTAACAGAGTAGCATGGCACGCAGGAGACGGAGAATACGGAAAAGGAAATAGACATTCAATAGGTATAGAAAACTGTCAGTATTCACATGATAAAACAAAACAAAGATTAGTCTGGGAAAACTGCGCAGCCTTATGTGTAGAATTAACAAAAGAATATTCTATACCGAATAAACATATAGTACAACATTATTATTGGACTAAAAAAGATTGTCCATATTTATTAAGACATAAACGTTTTGGTTATGACTGGACATGGTTTATGAATTTAGTAAAAGGAGCAAAACCAGTAGATACAGAATTCAAATCTTATATAGTTAGAATAATAGTAGACGAGTTAAATATCAGAACAGGACCTGGTACCTCATATGAAAAAATTGGCGAACTTCATAAAGGAGACGCATACACAATAATAGAAGAAAAAAACAACTGGGGTAAACTTAAATCCGGAGCCGGTTGGATTTCATTAAGTAATAAATATGTAGAAAAAATATAAATACGAAATAGACCCGATATATTGGGTCTATTTTTTTATAAAAAAAGTGAAAAAAATTTACTCCAGATACTTGACTTATTACATACAAAAGTATATAATATAAGTATAAAGAAAAACAAATAATAAATAAAAAGGTGGTATGAAAAATGAAAAAAAGCGAATTAGGTACATTAATCATAGGTAGTAAAATAGAAAATAAAAAGAATGGCGAAGTTTTTACAATAAATAATATTACAGAAATAGATAGTAAAGTAAAATATCAATTATCAAACGATAAAACAATAACTACATCTTCAATGTTAAGATGGTACAATCTAGCACAACCTGAAATAGTAGAACAAGTTGAATTACCAATAGCACCAGTTGAAACAGTAGAACCTGTAGAACAAGTTGAACCTGAACAACCTACTTCAGAAGTAGAACCTGAAACAGTTAAACCTGAAATAGTGGAAACAGTAGAACCTGTAGAACAAGTTGAACAAGTAGAACCTACTCCAAATGTTAAATTAACAGATTTAGAAAAAGAAGCTATGTGGCTACTAAAAACTAATGAATATGATAATTGTTTCGATAGAAGTTGTGGCGTAGTTAGTACATGGGATTTCGTAGTTACTGAAAATATTAGTTGTGGAGTTCAAGGAGCAAAAGGAGTTTTAGGTAGTCTTGTTAGAAAAGGACTTGTTATAATAGATACTGAAGGCGAATATAATAAAAACTCAAAACAATATGACCATGGCATCACACTTACAGATTTAGGTTATAAAGTTGGTCTTAAAGCATTAGAAACTTTCAACCCAGACAACATTAAACCAGTAGAACCTAAACAAGTAAATGTTAACACTAGCAACGATTTAGCAAATGAGATATTCGATTATTTTACAACTCAACAAAATACATTTACATTAAAACATAATACCGACCATTCCGTTATTAAGTTAGGTCGCAAGAAATTAGTTGAAATATATGTTAGTAATACAGAAGTAACAGTTGCAGTTAGACAAGAACTATATAGCGAAGACGAACAAGCAAACTTAGATAATAGCAGAATTGTTAAAGACTATGCTTTCACTCTAAAATTCAAAGTACATTCACTAGATGAATTTAAAGCAGTTGTAAATCGTGCTAGCGTATATGTTCCAGTTAAAAAATAGTAACCTTTAACCCCTTCAAATTATGGAGGGGTTAATAAAAAAATTTTAATAAATTTATGAAAAACACTTGACTTATTACATATAAAAGTATATAATTAAAGTATAAAGAAAAACAAATAATAAATAAAAAGTAAAGGGGATATGAAAAATGATGAAATTTGAAGAAAACAAAACAAAAGCAGTATGGGAAATGATAAGAGAAAGCGTACAAGAAGTAATAGACCAAACAGGTGAAATACCAACATTATATGCAGAAACAATAGCAGATGAATTAGCATACAGACAAAATGAAACATCTGACGATTATTTTCTAGTATTAGTTGAAAAAGCATTAGATGAATTACAAACAATGGGTCTTATAGAAGTAGATGACAATAATAAAGTAACAGTTTTATAATAAATATGAGTTAGGAGGTTCTCAACAAAAACCTCAATATAAAATAAAAAGGGGATAGGTAAAATGTTAGAAAATACTATATTTGAATTAAAAACAAAAATAGACAAAGATTTATTATTAGCAGGAAAAATGATGGGTAGATTAAATGAGTTAATAGCTCAATACAATACAAACCTTACTATTACAGTAGGTCCTAAAGGTATATTTGCAGATGAAGAACTACATTATATAGTAACTACAATGAATAGAAAACATATAAAAATAGAACATATAGAAGTATTCGGAACTGAGGCTCAAAATAAATTAGATGATATATATGCTATATTATACCAAGTATCTTGTAACGAAAATAAATTACATGAACTCAAACAAGTTCAATGGAAACAATTCAATGACACAAAAGCACTTATAACTGAGTTACAAGAAAAACACCTAAACTATGTTAAACGAATAACTTGGGAAATGGTAAAAAGACATATTGTGAGCACATTGGAACATGCACAAGATGTAATAAGACATTTATATAAAAGTGTTACAATACAAGAAACTAAAAGAGTATATACTTCATCTGAAATAAAAATATTTGTAGAAATAGTTCCTATTATTACAATAGATGAGGAATGCGAATGTTAGGAGGTAGAATATGATAAAACTCAAATTTGACTTTTCACAAAAATTGAGTTATAAACAGTCTCTCTTTATTAAGGGAGACTATAATTCAAATATTTTAGATGTGATACATTCTTTTCAAACTAGATATTACCACCGCAATAGTAAATTGTGGGAATGCAAGATAGACTATTTTCCAATAATACTTGATAAGCTAAAATTTGAAGACATTCAAATATGCGGTGAAGTGCCAAAGAAATTCGAAAGGTATTTAAAAATGCTTGATATATATGATGAACAAGATGCAGACTATTTGAGTAGAACAAAACCTTTTGAACATCAAATAGAGTCTTTTAATTATGCACTAACTCATAATAAATTTTTACTTGGCGATGAGCAGGGGCTAGGAAAAACAAAACAGGCATTAGATATAGCAGTAGCACGAAAGCATAAAATGAGACATTGTCTTATAGTATGTGGCGTTAATAACTTGAAATGGAACTGGTACAAAGAGGTAGAAATACATACTAATGAGAAAGCACATATATTAGGTAGCAGAGTTAATAGAAAAGGAAAAACTGTTATTGGTAGCAGTGCTGAGCGTCTCGCAGACCTAAACCAAATACATGATGAATATTTTCTAATAACTAATATTGAAACACTACGAGACAAGAGCATACAAAGTCAAATAAAGAAAATGTGTAATGAGGGCATTATAGGAATGACTATAATTGATGAAATTCACAAATGCAAAAACAGTCAATCAAAACAAGGTAAAGCGATACATTGTTGTTGTTCTTATTATAGACTAGCATTAACAGGTACTCCGCTTATGAACAACCCAATAGATTTATATAATGTACTCAAATGGCTTGAAGTTGAAAATCATTCACTTACTTATTTCAAAAACCTATATTGTGAAATGGGCGGATTTGGCGGGTATGAAATTATAGGTTATAAAAACCTAGACCAGTTAGAAAATTCACTTAATAAAAATATGTTAAGGAGACGTAAAGAAGAAGTACTTGATTTACCGCCTAAAATTTATACCGACGAACTATTAGATTTAGATAGTTCGCAAGACAAATTATATAGAGATGTCACAAATCAAATTATCGAAGATGTTGATAGAATTATGTTACTACCTAACCCATTAACTGAGTTAATTCGATTGAGACAAGTTACTTCAAACCCGAACATATTAACTAGCAAAAATATTACTAATGTGAAGTATGATAGAATAGTAGATATATTAGAGTCTACAACAGACAAAGTTATAATATTTAGCAACTGGACTAAAGTTATAAATCCGCTATATATTAAGTTGAGTAGCTTAGGTTATAATCCGGCATTAGTTACTGGAGAAACTAAAGACCCGATAGGAGAAATGAATAAATTTCAATCTGACAATACTTGTAAAGTGATATTAGGTACAACTCCTGCATTAGGTACTGGCTATACATTAACTGCAGCAAATACAGTAATATTTATTGATGAACCTTGGAGTAAAGCTATAAAAGACCAAGCAGAAGACCGATGTCATAGAATAGGAACAAAAGGAACAGTTAACATTATAACATTAATTTGTAAAGATACAATAGACGAACGAATACATCAAATAATAAAAGACAAAGGCGAATTGTCTGACCGCATTGTAGACGGAAAAGCAATTCAACCTTCAGATATAAAATTCTTAATAGGAGTATGATAAATATGAAAATAATAGACGGTAAAAAATATTATACAACTTTCGAAACTGCTGAGTTATGTCAAGTTACTAGAAATACATTAATCAGATGGTATGAATACGAGGAAACAACAGGGAGAACATTATTGCCTCCATTTATTAGAGTTGGCGGCAATCATGCAAGATATTGGAGCGAAGATGACATTGAAAAAATCTTAACTTTTAAAACAAATAAAGTAAAAGGAGAAATGAAAGTTATTTCCGACAAGTATAGTGGAAAATGTAAAAAATAGGCGACGTGCGACTGTCTCATAAGTCGTATGTTTCTATTCAATAATTTATATATAAAGGAGAAAAAGTTATGAAAATAGGCGTTATACAAGACGAATTTAAATTCGTGAAATTATTAGAAAGATGTAAAGAAATGAAAGACCAAGAAAAAGAGGTAAAAGCAGAAACTAAAAAACTGACAGACGAAGTAAAAACTGAATTTAAGAGTAGAGCTATAAATGAATATAATGTTCCAGGTGTTTGTTGTGTAAAATGCAACGACGTGGAGAGAACTTCTGTAAATGAAGAAAAGTTGCTAGACATATTAACTAAAATAATTGATGCTCAAAGAGACGAGACAGTCGCAGACAGCCTTAAACAATGTATTGAGTATAAACCGTGTATTAATGAAAAGAAAGTTCAACAATTAATATATCAAGGTCTTCTAAATGTTGAGGATATAGCTCCTGCTGTGGAAACTTCAATTCAAACTAGACTAACATTTAGTAAACCTAAAAAGGAGGAATAATATGTTTAAGGAATTACAGTCTAAAAAGAATAGCAAACAGATTATACCTAATGAAAAGGAATATAAAATAGTTGAGCATAAACTTCAATTAGCACAAGAACCTAATATGACTGAAATTAGAAAATGGTTTATCTTTAAGGCAGAAAAAATTTATAGCACTAAAATGTTAGGCACTCAAGTTGTATACTGTAATAAAACATTTAATAAAATAAAAGAAAAATATCAATTTAATAATCTCGCACTTGCCGCAAAACTAGATGTATGGCTAATTAAATATAAACAGCTTGGCTATGACGGCATATTCGATTTTTCCAAACTCAATACAGACTGGATATTGCATAACCTTGATGCTAATATTTCTAATTATAAAGGTAAGCATACTTCTTATCAAAATAATAATGTAAACCAAATAAATACTGTTAATCGTAGAATTTAATTTTTTAAAATTACTCAACCTGTGTAATATCAACGGGTTGAGTATTTTGTAATAAAAAAGTTACAATATTGTAACTATTTTAAGGTTAACATTAACAGTCTAAAAAAATATATTATATATAATTAGTTAAACAAGATAAACAAGTTAAAAAATTAAAAAAAATCTAAGCTGCGGAAGTTATTGTGCTGACGCACCTCAACTAATATTTAGAATTTTTTACTAATTCGGTTTACACTAAAACCTATTATTAGTATATAATATATAAGTAATTAAAGTTTAAGATTTTAGTTACTTAATACAAACTATTTCTTTCATTGTATTATTTCCCCTTTTATTAAGTACCTAATAATTATTAGGTACTTTTTTAATTTATTAGTTAACAATTTTATGTCATATTAGTATATAATATATGTAAATACTTTATATCAATAAAGTAAGTCCCCCTTTTTAATTATTTTATTTGTTTGGATACTGAGTTGAAACCTTCCCATTCAACTCAGTATTTTTTTTATTCTAAAATAATTAGAAATAGTTAACTTTTTTATTTAAGTTTTGTATATAATATATACAATTCATTAATAGTATTTTCTAAATTATTTTCAACCCTTTAGTGTCTGGTGAACACTTTAGGGTTATTTTTTTACATTAACAAAATATGTTACTTTTTATATATAAAATATGAGAGGAGGTTTTACAATGTATGATGTAAAAGAATTTAAATTTGAGCAAAATAAATGCTGGTTCAAAACAGTATGTGATAATTATAAGAGTGATATATGTAATTGCGGGTGTCCTTTATATTGTCAATATTATTATTTAGTAAATCTTGCTAATATACCTGAACAATTACAGTACCCAGAAAATCAAAAGTTGAGCGCAGGTGCAGACATAGAAAAATATCAATATTTAGCCAACTTAAAAGCAAATATTTTAGATTTTGTAACTGGAGGAAATAATTTATTTATATATAGTAAATATTATGGTAACGGCAAGACAACTTGGAGCATAAAATTAATGTCTAGTTATTTTAGCAGAATATGGCATAATAATGGAACGCAGTGCAGAGGTTTATTTATTAATGTTGATGATTTTTTAATGCAAAAGAAATCCGCTATTTCAAAACGAAATGACAGACTATTACAAATTGAAGAATTAATACCTAGAGTAGACATATTAGTGTGGGACGATATAGGTTGTACAAAGTTGAGTGACTATGACCATTCAATATTATTCCCACTTATAAACAGTAGAATAAGTTCCAATAAATGTAATATATTCACATCAAATGTAATCGACGATGAATTCGTAAATAATGTCGGAGGTAGACTTGCAAGTAGAATATTAGAAACATCAACAATAGTAGAATTTAATAACCCTCCACAACGTACTCCAAAGGAGGTTAGAATATGATTGAATTACAATGTATTAATAATATATTAGCTGAAAACAATATAGAAACATATTTAGAAGAAGGCATTAACGAAGACTTTTTTCCTAATTATATAAAAGAGTGGAATTATATATTAGACCATTACAAGAAATACGGCAAAGTTCCAGACCAAGCCACTTTTTTAGCAACGTTTACTGAGTTCGATTTAATTGATGTATTAGAACCGCCTAAATATTTATTGGAGAATTTAAGAGAGGATTATGTCTTTAGACAATCTGCAGAACTATTTAACGAGTCAGTCGAACTATTAAAACAAAATGCTTTTGAAGGACTTAGAAATATATTAGCAAAAGGAGAGAAATTGCTCGTCAGCAACTCTATCACACATGGAACTGACATTAATAATATTGTTAATCAAAAATTAGAAGAAATTAATAGTAAGAAGTGCATGGACGGTCTTTTAGGAATTTCAACTGGCTTAAAAGAATTAGACGACGTACTTGGAGGTTGGTTACCAGGCGAGGAATTTGTGACAATAGTAGGTAGAGTAAATCAAGGTAAATCATGGTTATTACAAAAATTTTTGACTTCAGCACATTCTCAAGGAAAAAGAATATTATTATACTCAGGTGAGATGAGTGCTACGCAAGTAGGTTATAGACATGATACACTTGCGCTAAATTATTCAAATAGACAATTAACTAGAGGTACGATTTCAGATTTAGAATTTACCAATTATGAAAACGATTTACAGAAAAGAGCTAAAGAACTAGAGCCTTTTATTGTAGTAACTCCAAAAGACTTAGGCGGCAAATATATGACAGTAAGCATGTTAAAAGCATTATGTAAAAAATATCAACCTGACATTATAGGAATAGACCAGTTATCATTAATGGACGATGAGCGAAGAGGTGAGAATAGGAGATTACAACTTGCTAATATTACAATGGACTTATTCAGATTATCCGAGGAACTAGGTAAACCAATATTAGCTGATGCACAAGCTAATAGAAATAAAACAAGTTCAGAAGAACCCGAAAATCCAGAGTTAGCAGACATTGGTGAAGCTGATGCAATAGGTCAAAATAGTAGCAGAGTAATTTCACTAGTTCAAACAAAATTAGGACTATCATTATTAGTCACTAAAAATAGATATGGCGAAAACAATAAAAAATTTATATACAGTTGGGATATTGATTTAGGTACTTTTAGATTTGTTTCAGAAGAAGGTTCTCAGAAAGAAACTGAGTTGCCTTTTAAAAATGATAGAAATGATATTCCACAAGGTATGCCAAATCCAGTAGACGTTTTTTAAAAATTAGTTAACATAAATTTTATGAAATTGTATATAATATAAGTAAGGAAAGTAATTCCCATTACACTTTTCTCCTTATAATATATTTTATGAATAATAACCGCGAAAAGACTTCAACTTAAAAAGTTGGAGTCTTTTTATGTTAACAAAATTTATAAAATTTGTATATAATACATAAATATGGAGAGGAGGTTTTACAAATGTTTACAGTAAACGGATTATCGGTTGATATTGACGGAATGACATTATTAACCGATTTACAACAAGACCTAAATGTAAATGGAATTCAATTATTGCATTCAATAAAACCTGTGAATGATAATATTATGATATCCTGTCCGTCTCATAAGTCTGGACAAGAACGAAAGCCAAGCTGTGGAGTTTCATTAGTAAATTCATATGAAAATGGAAAATTAACACCGGCAGGCACAGTACATTGTTTTACCTGTGGTTATACTTCAGATTTAGCAAATTTTATTTCGTTTTGTTTCGGTTATCAAGACGGCGGATTATATGGCAATAATTGGTTAAAATCAAAATATAGAACTACTTTGACAGAAACAACTAGAACATTAGATTTGAATATAAATAGAACTAACACGATTAGCACTTATCCAACAATACCAAACTCAGTATTAAATAGTTACGCTTATTATTGTAAGTACTTAGCCGACAGAGGCATAGACAAAGAAATTTGTACTAAATTTAATATAGGGTGCAGTCCAACTGAAATGCTAATAACATTACCAGTAAAAGATTTAAAAGGCGATGTTAAATTTATTCAAACAAGAAATATAAATAGTAAATTTTATAAAATACCACCTGGCATAAAGAAAACCGATTTTCTATTTGGTGGCTATGAATGTATTACAGGAAATTATAAAGTAGTCTGGATAGTAGAGTCAATATTCAATGCACTAACACTTTGGCAATTAGGAATTCCAGCAGTAGCATTATTAGGTACAGGTGGAGGTAAACAGTATGAGTTATTAAAAAAATTGCCAGCTAGAGAATTTGTAATAGCTTTAGATAATGATGAAGCAGGCAGAGAGGGAACTGCCAAAATTATTCAAAAATTGAATAACACAAAATTGCTTAAAGTTCTACAATATAGTTATAACGATACAAGAGACATTAACGATTTAGGTTCAGAAGTGCTTAGCCTACCTTTAAAAAATATTTTATAAAATTTACTTAAAACTATTTACAAATTACATACTTTAGTATATAATATAAGTATAAAGTAAAACAAATAAAATAAATAAATAAAACGATGGGGGTTTAATATTATGAAACAAAACATATTTTTCAATATAATGGATAATTTCACAGGTAAAAAATCTGTAGAAGAATTAATCAATGAATATCATACAGGTAACAAAGACGTTATAATAGCATTCGTATATGAAACAGGTTACGCTCAATTCAGTTCAATAGCAAACAAATTCTTAGGTGTAGATGAAGCCACTAAAGAATCTGTTATTTTGGAACAAATCTGGAAAGGTTTAGAAAATTACGAAATAGGAAGTAATGCTAAACTAACAAGTCTAATATGCACATATATTTATAATGAGTTAAGACATCTTACTCAAGCAGAAAAAATGCAAAAAAGAGTATTAAATCAATGTACACATACACAATTATTTTCAGATTACTTTGTTGGAGATGACGATGAAGGAAGTGAAGACAAACATAGTTGTATGGGTCAAACAGACTCAAAAGACTTTGATGAAGTTGAGTTGAAATATTATCTAGACTCAATCGACATGAATGATAATCAAAGAAAATTCTGTAATGCTTTAGTTGAAGGTTGTAAACCTACAAAATCTGCTGTAGCCGCTCAAATAGGTATTTCAAGAGCAGGCGCTAATGTAGTTGTAAAAGCATTACAAGAAAAATTAATAGATTTAAAAGCCGTATAAGGAGGAATACACATGGAATTAAAAAATTGGCTAGACACGCAGTTAGGTCAAGATATTTGGACTAGAAAATATCAAAATGGTACTGAAACTTTCGAGCAATGGCTTGATAGGGTATCAAATGGAGATACTGAAGTTAAAGATTTAATATTAAGTAAAAAATTCATATTCGGAGGCAGGATATTAGCATCAAGAGGAATTACTGACAGAAAAGTAACTTATAGTAATTGTTATGTATTACCTCCAGTAGGTGACAGTATAGAGGAAATATATGACACTAATAAATATTTAGCAAGAACATTTTCTTACGGTGGAGGTTGTGGTATTGATATATCACAACTAAGACCTAAAGGTTCACCAGTTAATAATGCCGCATTGACAACAACAGGAGCAGTTTCATTTATGGAAACATTCAATAATACTTCACAAACTATTGGACAAAAAGGTAGACGTGGAGCATTAATGATAAGTATGGACGTAAACCATGCGGAAATTGAAGATTTTATTAACGCAAAAACTCAAAATAAAAAATTAGAACAATGTAATATCTCAGTAAGAACAGATGATTTATTTATGACTAGAGTTATAGCAGGAGATGGTAATGCTAATGAGTTAATGTACAAATTAGCAGAGAATAACTGGAACTGGGGAGAACCTGGCATGTTATTTTGGGATAATATTAACAAAGAAACATTATTATCTGAGTATATAAAGAAAGGTGAATTTGAGTTCGCAGGAGTTAACCCATGTGCAGAAGAGCCATTACCAGCTGGAGGTAGTTGTTTATTAGGTTCACTTAATTTAGCAGAATTTGTAAAAGACCCATTCGGCAAGAGACCTGCATTTAATATACCTGAGTTTAAAAAAGCTGTAAAAGTAGCAATACGAGCATTAAATCAAGTATTAGACGAGGGACTCCCACTTCACCCATTACAAATACAAAGAGACTCAGTTGCAAAATGGAGACAAATTGGACTTGGCATTATGGGATTTGGAGATATGCTAATCAAAATGAGAATACCATATGGTAGTGATAGATGTTCTAATTTAATATCAACAATAGGTATGGCATTATGTAATACAGGACTGCAAGAGTCAGCTTTACTTGCAAAAGAATTAGGTACATTCGAAGCATATAATCCAGACTATATATTTAACTCATTTTATTTACAAAGTAAAATAAAAGAAGGCGTAATATATGAAGAAACTATTGACTTAATAAAAGCTCATGGTCTTAGAAATAGTCAATTATTTACAATAGCGCCAACAGGTAGTATAGGTACTATGTTCGGTGTATCAACTGGAGTCGAACCTATATATGATGTCAACGGTTTTGCGAGAACTACAAAATCACTAAATGAAGAAGACAAAGTATATATGGAATACTCAGATATTGTTCAACGAGCAATAGAAGTGGACGATATAGACATGCTAAATAATAAACCGGCATATTTGATAGGAGCAAAAGACTTAGACTTTATGCGTAGAGTAAAAACTCAAGCCGATTGGCAAGTTTGGATTGATGCTAGTATTTCTAGTACTTTAAATTTACCTAAAGAGTCTCCAGTTGAAGACGTATTTAAAGCATATATCGTCGCACATGAATTAGGTTGTAAAGGCTTGACTGTATTCAGAGACGGTTGTAAAAAAGAAGGTATTTTAAAAGGAGTAGCTAAAGAGGAAAAACCTGAACCTACTCAATTAAATGCAATTGATACTGACATAAATCATTGTATTGCATTTGGCAGTAAATTGCAAACAGGTTGTGGCAGTTTATGGATGACCGTATATTTTCATAAAAAAACTGGTCAATTATGTCATATATTTTTAAACAAAGGCAGTAAAGGCGGTTGTAACAGTTATATGGTAGGTTTATCAAGACTAATATCATTAGCAGGTAAAAAAGGAGCAACTGTTGAAGAAATTGTTGACCAACTAAAATCGGTTGTAGCTTGTCCTTCATTTGTAAGTAGAAAAACAACTGAAGTAAGTATTAGTGACGGCAGAAGTTGTGCAGAGGCAGTAGGTAGAGAGTTGTTAAAATTACACGAGCAATTTAAAATAAATTATCTTAATCAACCTGAAATTACTCAACTTAAAATTGACAATGAGGTAAAAATTGAAATTGCAAAATGTCCGGAATGTGGTGCAGAATTAAGTCATACAGGTGGCTGTATTAATTGTTATAATTGCGGTTGGACAAAATGCGATTAGAGGTGATATTATGATAACACCTGATACAATTATAATAATCTTAATGATATTTGTAATGAGCTGTATAATATGGGCATTATATTAGTTAACAAAATTTAGTAAGAAAAATATATAATATACAAATAAGTAATTGGGGAGGTAACTAAAATGATTGATATAACTAGAAAGGATTTAAGTAAACAATATCCAGTTTACACAAAAGCTGGCAATATATGGAAAAACAGAATAGACTGGAATAGCATATTAAAACCTGGTACAGTTATATCAACTCATTTTGGAATATTTACTTTCGTAAATACTTATAAAGAAAATAAAGTATGGCATTTAGTATTAGAGGCTGGGGATAAATATATAACAATAAAAAGACAACAAGCAAGAAATAATAAAAAACTACCTAAAAATTCTAAAGTAACATATAAGTTGAATACATTAGTTGATAATATAGTAAATGAAGTACAGGCAGCGGTTGTGGATTATAATTTAGATATATTAAAACAACATAAGAGTAGAAAATATTGTTATGGAATTAAGCCTACGCTACCTGGTATATTTGGTAAAATTAGATATATAAACACTTTAGGTGAGAAATTTAAGCCTGACGAATACAAAATGTATAGACGTTGGATAATTAATTTTTACCACCCAGATAAAAATCCTAAAACATCTTCAGCCTTTATGAAAGAATTGTATTTTTTATTAGCTTAATAAAAAGGGGGTCATGTTATGAGATGTAAAAGCAAATATACTATTACAATTCCAAAAGAAAATGACGAGCAAGAAGTTATAACTATAGAAGTTGAACGAAAAACAATAAAAGCGGAGCTAGATGATAAGGAAGAATTTAAATGTCAAGTTCATTATGAAGATGGTAAAGGGAGAAGTACTGCTAAACATGATATTATATTAAAATCAAATAAAAATTCTGAAGGTTATATAGTATCTGAAAATGTGAAAGGTGAAACAATAGGCACATTAACTATGAACTCATTCTTAAAGGGTAATGATACCCGTTTAATATTAGGTATGAATGCAAGTCCTAAGGCAGACTTATTTATACAAAAAAGACTACAAGCTCCTACAAAAGAACAGGCAATGAATGGACTAAAAATAATTAGAGACTACTTAAATTCATTAAACTTATAGTTAACAATATTTACTAAAATAAATATATAATATACATAACCCAATAGGGTCACCAATATAGGCAAAGAACAACTGAAAAAACAGAATTTCGGACAAGAC
>OGXV01000837.1_pt1 | contig 19463 bp, 14 predicted proteins | sample 1576391 | NCBI WGS metagenome assembly OGXV01 (sample SAMEA3541586, study PRJEB24748) | human gut metagenome | biome: human gut; feature: human-associated habitat; material: faeces | place: China | collected 2012 | reverse complement strand
GGAAAATGGCACACAGATACCCTAAGGTTCCAAGAAGCACTGCCGCTGTCAGATAGCCGTTCTTAGCTACAATACGTCCATCAATATGCCATCCGTCGGACATTTCACTTTTGAAAGAATACCAGTAAATGGTAAAAAACTCGGTATCTAATTTCGATGGCGGAATCTCCCTGTCACCGATACGGATCATACGGCCGCTTTCTCGGATTGTCTGGAATACCTCCTCATCGGAAGGAATTCTGTCTATCTTGTAGACATAATCTTCATCTCCTATATATCCCTTATCCGGTCTTGTTCCTCGCAAAAGTTCCAATACTCTCTTATGTCCATCCGCATAATGTTCCCACTTAGTCGGATTCTTATTTCCAAGAACCGGAACATCATGCACTCTGCTTGCATTCACATTACAGTTTGCCACTGCAACCGCGCTTGTATAATCATCTTCACGCACAGATGGTAATGCTACAGAACCATCTTCTGGCATTGCTGATTTACAGATATAAAACTGTACCTGTCGTCGGCTTCGGTTGCTAACCTTACTCCACGCTGCATAAAGAGCAATCGGCTGTCTCGCTTCATTTAAGATCTCTGCAAACTTGATTCCTGCATCACATTCCTGCCACTTTCCATCTTTGTCTCTGTAATCCCAATGATCAAATTCATACTGCTCCAGTTCTTTACTGTCATTATCTTCATGATCATAAGACAGCGGATACGGCGATTTGATCATATGATTCGCAGCATCTTGCTCGTTCTTATAATCATCTGTATGCCTTGTCTTATTTCCAATCTGTGGTGTCAGCTTAGCTTCCTTTGGAAGTTTCTTCATATAACGGGTTGTGTTATAAATTACCCTGACTGTCCCAGGATCCTGCGGTTTATCTGCGATCACCTCATAAGATGAGCTGACAGATGGAAATTCAAATTTAACTTTGTCGTCTCCTACCGGAGTTGGAAGAACCTCATTCTCATCCTTATCATTGGATGTACAGCTCCAGACAATGTCTTTGTTATAATACTCACCTTCCAGAGTCGCCTTCTTCTGCACTTCCACATTATATGTTTCACCATGTCCAACATACTGTCTCTTAATTGCCTGTCTATTTGTCAGGTTCAGTGGATCCAGCACCTCGATCAGATGAAAACTTCCTTCTACGCTGAAATGTCTTCCTGCCAGCCCAACCTGAGAAGAAAGTCCTGTCAGACGATCAAAATAATTTTCGATTCTGTCAGGGTTCAATGGGTTTGGCTGTGAAAAATAATAGACCGATACATCTTTGCCATTTTTCAGAACAGGAATATACCATGTACCATCGTTGTCTTTATAAGGATGCTGTACAAATACTCGGCTGTCTGTCGCATATCCAAACAAAATTTTTTCTTTATTGTCTGCTCCCGGTTCAAGTTTACTTGAAGTAAAACCAAAATCACTGTAAATTTTAGAAATCGTATCCTCTGGCTTGGCTCTCAGATAATAACGGCTGGCTCGTCCGCTATTCGCTTTGATTATGTAATGCTGCTCAGCGTTGATATTTTTTATCAGCTTATAATGGCCATCGATAAATACATAAAAACTGATATTTGCTTCTTTTATTGCTGCCGGTTTTTCTGTATTATCAGGAACGATCACATATGGACGTACTGCATCATCCGGCTGGATAGTAAAGCTCATCGTCTGCTCTGCTTCATTTTTGCTCCATGTGACTGCTGAAAGAGTACCGTCTTCCTTTCGGCATTCCCAGTTTACTTCCTGAGTCTGTCCTTCTATACGTGGCTTTGTGCTGACAGTTCTTGTAAGCGTTGACTTTCTTGCAACAAAATCAGTTGCCGGAAGATTACCTAACTCTGTCTTACTGTAAACCTGTCCATCGTCATCCTGTACTGTCACACTGTAAAAGCCGTTATACCTGTAATCATCGTGTTCCATTAATGTCTTCACGCTCATAGTCGGAGCATTCTGCCCGTCTGGCAGATAATACACATCCATTGGCTCTCCGGACTTTCCTATATAAATACAGTCATGGCCGTTCTGCTCATATTCTCCTGCATTATGAATGGTGTCGTAATCTCTCTTGGAATAATAAAAGCGCGCGCGGCCTCCATTCTTGATAAGGCCATCGTAATGAAATCTTTCTAAATTCACTTTTAACTGATCGTTAGAAATATAATAATAAACAGTTCCCGGTTTCGTTGTAGTATCTTTTAAAACAGGAACTTCTTTCTGTTCTACATTATATCTTTCACAATTTACGAAAGTATAAAATTTAATATTCAAGGTTTCCGGTGAAAAGGCATTGCAGGCAATGGCATACGGCTGTTCTATCTTCTCAATAGTAAAACTCAGTTCCTGTCCTGTTTTGATCGGATAGATCGTCTTATTTTCATCCTCGCTGGCACAAAGCCAGTCGCTTTCCTTCGTATCTCCCGGATCAACTGAAATTGTAGCATCGGAATCTTTCTTATGGTAAGTCACAATTCGGTTTCCATCCGGATATATCACTGTGACAGAATAGAAACTGTGCTTATTCTGCATGATCTGATCCGAATAGTTATCTGGAACTTTTTCGCTCTCGGATGCTCCCTTTGGCATATAATAAACATCTGTTGGTACAGTTGCTTCCTGCTTGTCAAGGTTATAGGATACATATTGCTGTCCTTTATAAGTTGCCACCGTCGCCTGAGCTAATATCTTCTCACCACGGGCTGCATATGGAAAATAAGTTCCATTCTGAGTTTCTGCTTGATTTATTCCAAACTCTTTATAGATTTCTGACAGATCACTGACAGAAACATAGGATTTTCCCTGCCGATTCCATTTATATACTTTTTTCAAGGAAGTAGACGGCAGCTTCCGTACCTCATTATCTACATATACATAAAACTGGAGATCAAATACCGGCTGATCTGCTCTTTGGATCACATAAGACTGGCTGATCTTTTCGATTGTAAAGTTTGTCTGGTCTTCCGTATTACGTACTCCATCTACCACCTTATCGTCTGCCCCAATACAAGTCCATTCGATTCGATCTGTTATTTCCGGCAATTCCGGATTAAAATCAGATACCGTTTCTGACGCCGTAGTTCCCGTCAAAGCATAACGGATACAATCCTGACCTTCTCCCTTTACCTCTACTGAATAAAAAGTATTATCACTAATTGCAGAATTTATTGTACTAAGAGTTCCCATTCCCCTTGGAAGATAATAAACATCTACCGCTACACCTTGCTGATTCTCCCCGTCATTATAAGAAACATATGTTTTTTGTGACTCATTATCGGTATAGACCTTTCCGTATCCTATCCTGCTTTTTCCTCTATATGCAGATACAAACTTTTTATCTGCAACAGGATTCTGTCCATCATTTTCTTTTACAAATCCAAACTCTTTATACACTGAGATCAGATCATCAAGCAAAACCCCATGATATGTCTTTCTTTTCTCCGTCCATGTTGTAATACCGGTAATGTCATTATGCTGGAGTTTTTCCTTCTTCCCGTCGATGATGACATAAAAATCAATATCATATCCTTCTGCGGTTTCCTGGGTATCCGGAGATTCTTCTCTCTCTTCCTGTTGCTCAGAGGATGTTTTATCCTCGAAAATGCTTTCTTCTTCTGAAATTTCTTCCGAGGTAATCTCTTCTGGAATATCACTTTCTTCCGGAGTGTTTTCTTTTTCTTGGAATTCTTCTTCCGAAGCAGTTTCTTCTTCTTGAAATTGTTCTTCCGAAATGGCTCCTTCTTCCTGAAGCTCATCTTCCGAAATACTTTCTTCCGAAGTAACTCCTTCCCCCTGAAACTCTTCTTCCAAAATACTTTTCTCTTCTAAAACGCTTCCTCCCTCTCGAATCTCAGATGCCAAAGCTATTGATCCCACGTTGTTTATACATAAAATCACCAGAAGTGTTATGGCTATCCACCGCAGCCACATCTTTTTACTTTTCACACTGTTCCCTCCCTGCATACTTATTTCCCATTTTTCTCAGCCATCTGCCTTTTTTATCCATTCATTCTGCATTGCAGCTTCCAGAAAACAACGAAGCAACGGTCTGGAGAATGAACCACATTCCCCATTCAGGATCATTTGCAGTGCTTCTTCATGAGCTAACTTCCTTTTATATGGACGGAGACTGATCAACGCATCATATGCATCAGCAAGTCCCACAACCTGCGCGCAAAGAGGGATTTCTTCTCCCTGCAGACCATCCGGATATCCTGCTCCATCATACCGTTCATGATGATGTCTGCATATTTCATAACTAAGCGCATTCAGTTTTTCTGTTGTAAGACATTTAGGAAACTTCTTTGTCATTTCAGCTCCGACCAGAGGATGCTGCCTTACGGTTTCCATCTCTTCTTCTGTCAGCTTGCCCTTTTTATTTAGGATTTCGATAGGTACCCTGATTTTTCCAATATCATGAATTGGCGCCAAATGTGCTACAGCTTCAATTTCTTCATCTGTAATTTCATATTCCGGATACATTTTCTGGAGTTGAAGATACATCTGCTTTGTGAAGAAAATAAGATTGTCCTGGTAATCTGCTTCTGATAAATTATTATGATCCAGAACTGTGGTCAATAATGACACCATATTCCAATAATTCCTGGTCATATCACGCTCTTTCTTCTGGAGTTCGCGCTTCATTTCCATGATTGTGTTATATGTATCTTTTACATTATGTAATGTGATCATTGCAGTATTATCTTTTATATCCACATATTTCTTAGCCTTCATCTTTGTATATGAATTTTCACCCTCTAATCTGTGGTATACGATATCCTGCTCTGCATAGCCATCAACCAGATTTTCTGTCAACTTTTCACTTAACAGGAAATCACGTACTTTTGTTTTATCCGCATCATGAATAAATTTCTCTATATACATTTGGATAAATGTATCATAATCTTCCGTCTTTCTTACTATCCCATAAACCTCTTGATCATGTGAGTAAATGCATTCATAACTATTTTTCTTCAGATCTAATTTTAATACTACATAAAACCTGCCAAAGTCCTTGTCTGTGTAACCTATTGATCTATCCTGTTCCATAACCCCACCTCTTACAAAACTCAACCCTTGAAGGTACTAGTTTATGTTAAAAAAAATATTCCCTCATACTTTTTTTGTTTAAATTACATTGTATACCTCTTTTTCATTTTTTATAATGAACAAAAGCTGTAAATATTGTATATATATTTTTGCAAGAAGTGTTCCATAGCATGGGATTTTCCAAAAAAAACGAACCACAATATGTGATTCGTTTTTTATAACTGTCCTATTATTTTTAATATTATAATTCCATTTCCGACTGCTAACCTCTCAGCTATGTCAGTTCTTATCAAAAAGGAGCTTTTTTATTACGGCGATTACTGGCTGCATACCATCCGTATGCTATTTTAGATATTTAGCCCTGTTAGATGAAGTATTTTTATACAATACATATTTTTTACATCCTTTATAAAAATACCGGTCGACTAATTTATCGAATTTTTTTATGTCTGATGCTGTTGTATAGTATTTGTCCTTGTTATTTTTTCCGATTGAATAAACAGGAAAACGTCCCAAACTGCGATTCATGCGGACTGTTTCTTTAAGTGTTGAACCGGAAATTTTATACAGATTCAATCCAAATCCCCTTGGAGATGTCAGCGCTTCTCTTATTGCTTTTAATTTGGAATTATAAAAAATGACTTTGCTTTTTCCGTCCTTAAATGCTCTCGAATGTGATACTTTTCCAACATAAACAATTTCATTCTTTTTTATTGTGTATACATAATAAACATTAGCGGAAAACTCTAACTGCTTTTTGCTGACGATCAGCTCTTTCACTCCATCCTTGTTGATGTCCAGTGTTCGAAACCAGGTGTATGATGGATTTTCTTGTAAAAAGTCACTGTAAATCACAGATTCTTTTTTCTGTGCTGCCTGTATGGATATTGGGAGCATCAGGCTTAAACAGAATATAAAGCTTATCAGAATGAACATTTTCTTTTTCATTTTACGATTCCTCCTTCAGGTTTGGATATTTAGATATTTATCTATGCTATTATTATACCAGTTTATTTTCCATTTTCAATGCAATAAACCTGTAATGTTAATCATATCTTCTGCATTTTTATCCAAAGTGTTCCAAATACACAAAAAAAGAAACCATATTTGAACAAACATGATTTCTTTAACTGTTAAATCTTCATAAAAAGCAGAGTTTTTTATTACTCTCTCTGCTTTACTTTTCCCATCCATTCTTCCTGCATTGCGGATACAATAAAGCACTGTAGCAGCTTATTGGAAAATACGCCGCATTCCCCATTCACGATCTTTCGAATAGCTTCCTCATTCTTTAATTTAGGTTTATACACCCGGGCACTGATCAGATCATTATATGCAACCACCAGTCCGACTACCTGTGCGCAGAGAGGTATCTCGTCTTCTTTTAATCCATCCGGATATCCTGTCCCGTCATATCTTTCATGATGATATCTGCAGATCTCATAACTATATTTATTTAACTCTCTTGTTGTTGAATCATTGGGAATCTTCAGAATCATCTCTGCCCCAAACACTGGGTACTGTTTGACTGTTTTCATTTCATCCGCTGTCAGTTGTCCGGTTTTATTTAATATCTCAGCTGGAATCTTGATCTTCCCAACATCATAGATAGGTGCCAGATGAGACACATTTTCTATTTCACCCTCTGTGATTCCATACTCCGGGTAATGTTTCTGTAATTGGCGATATATCTTCTCTGTAAAAAAGCAAATATCATCCCTGTTTCCGGCTTCCACCATATTACTGCGGTTTAATACAGTCCCCAAGAGATATACCATATGCCAGTACCGTTCCGTCACATCCTGTTTCTGTTTACACAGTTCCTGCTCTAAATTTGCAACCAGGTTTGGGGCAGTTTTTGCATTGTGGAATATCAGGATTGCTGTATTTTCCTTTTCGTCCACATATTTTTTTACTTCTATCCACAGATAGGTATCTGCATCTGTCTCACATCTTCTCTGATAAAAGATGCTTTCTTCCTGGCATTCATCTGAAGTATGGCCTGTCAGATTGCCACTTCCCAGAAATGCCTTTAATCTGTCCTTATCGGATTCATGGACATAATTATCTGTGTATACATCCAGACATTCATCATAGGTTTCTGCTTTTTTTATTCCCTGATAGACTGAATGGTGGCGGGAATAAAGACACTCATAACTTTTATCACTTAAGTTTACTTTTATGACCGCATAAGACGGTTCGAAATGTTCCTCTTTTTCCGGACGTATGATATCCGCAACCTTTACATTCTGCAGGGAGTCCTGATATGTTTCCTGCACCTTCAGCAGAACCTTATGCACCCTGCAATAATCTGTGGCATTTCTGGAACAAAATCCATCTTTTTCCAGGCACCGATTTATTTTCATCGTCACTTCTGTAGCAGATATTATATCAAACAGGGAAATGTCTTCCGGCTTTTTTGCAAGGGAATAGCCACCTTTTATACCTTCACTGGCAGTAATTATGTTCGCTTCTTTCAATTTTTTTGTTATCTTGGGAATATAACTTCCCGGAACTTTCAACTCGCTTGCCAGTTCCGATGTTGTGACTGTTTCACTGTGCATAGCTAAGTGACATACAATCCTGATCGCATAATCCGTTGTATTTTTTAATTGCATAACCTTACCTTTCCCAGCCAATAACTCTTTTCCATATATATATTCTCAGAGTCTCATTGTCACCTCTTATCAAAAATCTCATTTCCCCCTGTCAATAGCTTCATCATTTTATCACACTATTGTCATTTAAGCAAACCAGGTCTCCTAATGGCATCTTGTTAAAGGCTGTAATTTTCTCAGATACTCTATGTCTGCTTTTAAAAATCTTCCTATCTAAAAAACTAAAAAGAAGAGTCATACTTCCATCCATAACCGGACTATGTATAACTCTTCCCTTTATTTATGAACGAATATTTCTTTTCATTTTTTTGAAAAATACCATACATACAAAGCCAGCCGCCAGTACTACTATTAGCAATATTTTATAACCGTTATTTTGAAGGGTTCTTCCTGTTTCCGGCGGTGATATGGTAGACTCATTGGTAAAACTGACAGATGCACTTGCATCTGTCAGGTCAAATGATGCATTCCTTCCCTCTTTAACAGTGCCTTCATTTATCTGGTATGTTGTTTTGTAATTGCTTCCCGGATCCGTTTCTGATATGGTATAGTTCCATCCGGTTGATAGACAGAAGATCTGTACGGTTTCGCCTTTTTTCAATGTGAAAGTTGCCTTGTTATCTGTAAAAGTTAGATTCCGTACTGTATTTTCTTTCTTAATATAAATTTGTTCATTTTCAATAACTAACGCACCTGTTTCTGTTCCCATTGATGCATTTGCCTGAATTGTGAATGTATAATTTCTATCTGGTTCCAGATTATAACCAGTTACAGCCTTACTAACCATTAATTCGGTTGGCTTATAATATACTTTCAACGTAATTGTTTCTGTTGAGCTATCATTTTTTATAACTTCCAATTTATTTCGACTGTCATTCTCGTCAAATACATACCCTGGAAAGGTCCCATCTGGTTCTGGTTTTCCAGATGCAATAACTTGATTCTGATCATCTGCAAATACGATTGTTCCATCAGTTGTCTTCTTCAGAATTGGATCAGCATTCGGTACTTTCAGATAATGCTCAACTTTAACATTTTTCATGCCTATTTTTTTCCATTGTGCAACAACCTGATATCCCTTTTCATTATCCCATACGGATACAGGAAGATCTTGATTCCGTGCAAAATCATAATTATCCTCGGAAATTTTAAAAACTTCATTATGTTTATAAAGTTTATCACTAAACGATTCCTGTGGCGGCCAAAAATCTTTTTTCCTCAATTTCCATCCGATAAATTCATATCCCTCACATGTCGGTTCAGGGCAACCTTCACCTAGTAGAAAAGTGCTTCCCATCCCCCTTTTTCCCTCATGGGTGTTTGGATTTTCTCCATAAGACTGCATTGGTTTGTTTTTTATAGTATCAAGTTCCTCATTATACGGAATATTTTTCACAACTGCATCCGCCGGAAGCACACCTTCGCCGGCACCAGAATTGTAATGTACATATATGCTGTCACTTGCCACACTAAAATAAGCTGCATATAATATCCACGGCGGGTTCTTTGCTTTTGCGCCTCCATATGACAAATACATTGTATAACCACTACTTTGTGCTGCTTCTTTAGCATCCGACCATGTTTCCTTATATATTTGAAAAGGTCTAGGTTTATCCATTGTATTAGCATTCATCTCAGAGATAGATCCATATTGAGCTATAGATACTGCACCATCGGAAGTTGGACTGTCTTCACTATGAGGCTGACCAACATTCACACCACCATTTGTAAAACTATAACCTGACTTTGGTTTTGCAAAAAAGATTCTAACCTGCCTTGTTTGCTGAGTTAATAAAGTATCCGATCCTATTGCATCCATGTTTACTGTATCGTTATCATGCATAGGGATCAATTTTTTATTGACAGGATCCCACATTACTACATCTAATCCTTCATCACTCCGTCGTCCATCGGTTATCATTCTGACAGTTAATGCCTGTTCTTTTATAGCATATGGTGCTAAATCAAAATTAAGATCCTGCCATCCTCCACTTTGGCGTTGTACTTTTATACTATACTCATATTGACATTCTTCTCTTTCTTCCCTGGGAACATCCTCCATAGATGCATTTACAATCAATTCACCTGCATGACCTTTCACTGCATCGTTTGTTCCCGTACCTGATGGTACTTCTCTAGGACTATCAGCCGCAGATACTGTTTGTTTATTTAATACCATATGAATTAAACGGTAATTCTTTTTGGTATGGAACACCGGCAATTTTATTGATCCATCAGGATCTACATCATCTTCCGCATAAGTCCACGTAAGATTTCCTGATTCGTCCAGTCCATATCCGTTCTTCTCACTGTGAGGTATATTAATATACTCTGTCCCATCATTTGACCTTGTATTAATCGTTACTCTATAAACGCCCAACGCATCATATGTGATTGTAATCGTATCATCTTTCCGGAAACTTATATTATAAATTGCTCCATAATCATCTCCAGCACGTCTCGTAATTGTTGCACCACTCTGAGACATAACATCTTTAATTTTATAACGCTTCTTATTATTAGCAGGTCCGGGTGTTATCGAAATTGTCCAATCCTTGCCAGCATTTACACGTACATCTTTCGTAATATCAAAAGGTACATCTATATCACCATTTTTTTGTGTAATCGTACCTAATGGACCGTTTTCCGGAGCAATTTCTCTGATGGTAATATTGTAATACTCCTGATATGTCATCCTTAATTTCTGACCATCTTCCAGTTTAATAGCCACAACTCCATCCATACTATAATAGATGGTATCTCTGTATTTCCCAATATATACACAATTTTTCCCATTTACTGTGGCACTCTTAAACTCAAAATGCTTTCCAGCTATGGATAACTCCGAATGATCTTTAATTGATCCAAACTCTATTGTTGCAGGTGCTCCTTCAATACGGTTTCCATTTGCATCTACATACTCAACCCTGTCTGTGGAAGTTTCGTTTCCAGTTTCAACACTTCTTTCCAGTTCTTCATCTAGGCTCTGTACGGATATCTGCTCCGGTACTTCTTCATCCGGCGTCTGGTCTGAAGAATCCTCTTCATCCTGTGCCTCTTTAATCTCTGCATAAGTCAGCACAAGCTTCTGGTCATCTTTCATCCTCTCTGCACTGATTCCGTCTGTACTGTAATAAAGATCATCCTTATATTTTCCGATAAACACACAGTCTGTCCCATCTATTCTGGCACTTTTCAATTCATAATTCTTATCAGCGATCAGCAGAGATACATGATCTTTGATCCTTCCCAGACAGATTGTTTCCGGTGCACCATTAATAAGGTTTCCGGTTTCGTCAATATACTCTACACGATCTGTAAATGGTTCCTCTCCATTTGCAAGATCCTTCTGCAATTCTTCTTCCAGTTCCTGTACAGACATCTGCCCTGGCTCTTCTGTATCTGGTGTCTGATCTGGTGTTTCTTCTGGGGTCTGATCCGGGGTTTCCTCTGGAGTCTGATCCGGGGTTTCTTCCGGTGTCTGATCTGGCGTTTCTTCTGGGGTCTGATCCGATGAATCATCTTCATTATCCTGTGCATCTTTAATCTCTGCACTGGTTATCACAAGTTTCTGGTCATCTTTCATCCTGTCTGCATGGATTCCATCTGTACTGTAATAAAGATCATCCTTACATTTTCCGATAAACACACAGTCTGACCCATCTATTCTGGCGCTTTTGAATTCATAATTCTTATCGGCGATCAGCAGAGATACATGATCTTTGATCCTTCCCAGACAGATTGTTTCCGGTGCACCATTAATAAGGTTTCCGGTTTCGTCAATATACTCTACACGATCTGTAAATGGTTCCTCTCCATTTGCAAGATCCTTCTGCAATTCTTCTTCCAGTTCCTGTACAGACATCTGCCCTGGCTCTTCTGTATCTGGTGTCTGATCTGGCGTTTCTTCTGGTGTCTGATCCGGGGTTTCCTCTGGGGTTTGATCTGGCGTTTCTTCTGGGGTCTGATCTGGCGTTTCTTCTGGGGTCTGATCCGGTGAATTATCTTCATTATCCTGTGCATCTTTGATCTCTGCATAGGTCATCACAAGCTTCTGTCTATCTTCCATCCTGTCTGCATCGATTCCGTCTGTGCTGTAATAAAGATTATCTTTGTACTTTCCGATAAATACAATATCCGCTCCATCTACTCTGGCACTTTTAAATTCATAGTTTTTATCAGTACCAAACAGTGATATATGGTCTTCGATCTTTCCCAGACTGATGGTTACCGGTGCACCATCTATAGGATTTCCGGTTTCGTCAACATATTCCACACAGTCTGTATATGGTTCTTCCCCATTGGCAAGTTCTTTTTTGATCTCCGCATCCAGTACCTCCACCTTCAGGCTGTCCGGGATCTGGTCTTCTGGTTCCTGTTCTTCTGGTTCCTGATCCGACTCTTCCCCATCGGAAACAATATCATCCGGCTGCTGGTCCTGATCTTCATCTGCAGAATCCTCATATGTTCCCTCTTCAGAAATAAATGTATCTTCTTCAAATGCAGGAACTGTATTCCATGACAAAAAGCATATAGAAAAGATTAAAATCCAGGAGCATGCAATCTTCAAGTATTTCTTCCCTATTTTATGTCTCATCCTATGCATCCTCCTTTTTTCGTCTCGGGTGTCCAAGTAATATTATAGCACCCAGACAGATTTCTGAACCAAGCAGCAATATGAAATATCCCATAACAGGAGTGTCATCCCCTGTCTTTGCATTCTTGCTTTTATCAGGTTTCGGTTTTGTATCTGGCTTGGAAACAGTATCCGGTTCAGGCTGTTTTGCAGGGTCGGATTTATCCTGTCCCACATATTTGTTCTTAAAGGTTATTCTTTCTATTTTCTCACCCTGCTCATTCACGATAACAGCCGCTACTTTTAACTGATTATGTTCATTATAGTAAGCTTCCACTATCACACCGTAGCTGCTCTGGTCATATTTATAATCATCTGCTTGTTCTGTTACCTGATAGATCCTATAATGATACTCTCCTGCTGTCGTTACACTGATAGTGATTTCAGCAGTTGTATTGTTTTTCATTTTCCAGGAATAACGCCTATCCGTACTTCCTGCAGGCATAGGTGCATCACTCTGGTCTGTTGTCATGATATAGTAGAATTCATCCGAGACATCTGCAGCTTCACTATCAAACATCTGCTCCACCGGGATTCTTACTATATGGTCATCTGCATGAACTGGTACCTGTATGCTCAGGAAAAGGAACATAGCCAGCAATATGATCCTTACTTTTTTTAGATCAAAGATTTTCATATTTTTTCTTCCTCCTCTTTCCTAATATTATGTCTATCAGCAGCAATACAATAATAAGCAGGATCAGCCAGAATATAACCGGTACCTGGTTCAGCTTTTCTTTCAGTTCATCAATCCCTGTTCCCATATTCTTGACTTTTTCTTTCTCTGGATATACCTGGTCCGTAAGTCTTCCTACCAATATATTTCTTCCATTTGTCATTTCTGAAGTACATGTGATCAGAAGAACCAAATGGTCATTTTCTGTGATTTTCAAATTTCTTCTATGTAAAGCATTGGCTTCTATCTCCTGCAGATATGCCTGTCTTGCTTCCGATGTGTCGGCACAGACACTGAAAATTTTCTCATTATAGGCATCTGCCTGGAGCAATGCATAAAATTCGATTCCATGGTCTTTTCCATCAAAAAACAGATTTCCGTATGGATGCTCATCAAAGTATTTCTTCTCTGTAAATAAACCAACATCTCCAAACATCATATGCTTTTCCATATGATGTCCGTAAATAATATTGTTAAAATCAGAAAAATCCGGCTTGTTGGCACAGTGTAAAAAAATCGCACCGCTTAAGGAATATCTGCCTTCTGCATCTGTATTCATATAGGTATCATCATCCTCAGCCTGTAGCAGGGGATAATTGATATTTGTTTCGTTCACGCGGATCCATCCGATAATGTCTGGATTGATTTTCTGCAATTCTTCAAAAGATTTTGTATGTTTCTCTGTCGGTATGTAGGCTTCATAGTTTTTCGCATCTGCAGCCTGGTATACCTGATTAGAATCCCATAACATATAGCATGACAGGAACATTGTCATCAGGACCAGCAATAATGCTGTTAGGTTTACCATATGATCGATTATCTTGACTATAAACTTTGCTGTTTTTTTCATATGAAATGTTCCTGAATTTTCCTTTCTTATCACAAAAGGAAATGCGACGGAGTATTGCCGCACGCATTTCCTTTTCTGTTTTTATGATCTTATATTTTTATGATCGGATAAAGATTATTTCTGTACTTTTCTGCGTTTGGAAGCAACAAATGCTACCAGAGCTACACCACAAAGAGCAACCATCAGAACATATGGAAGAGTGTTCATGATAATACCTGTTGTTGGTACGTTGTTGTATGTATTGGTTACATCAACTGCATTCTTATTCTGTCCAAGTTTCTTGTTGGATATTGAGAAATCTTTATTATAGCCATCTGCTGCAACATTTTCTTCTGTACCATTAATTGTAACTACAGCACTTCCTTTGTAGTTCTGTGTTGCTGCCTCAGTTACAGTGATTATAGTTCCTACTGGAAGACCTGTGAATTTCATGTTTTTACCATTTTCCAATGTGAATGTATAACCGCTACTTAATTGCTCTGTAATAACTGTATCATTTGCTTTTACACCATTTTTAAGAGTAGTCGCATCTGTTCCTTCTGGGAATACAAAGCTTGCAGTGAAATTAAAAGTCTGTGATGTTCTTGTATGTGCATCTACAACTTTTTTAGATACATTTAAAGAACCAAAGTTAGTATAATCTTCACCAGGCTTTGTCGGATCTGTTCCTGTACCAGCTTCCTGTACATAAGTGTTTACAAATCTAAATTTATTATCGTTTGCATTTCCACCAATATTGTCTACTTTACCAGTTGATCCTGCGCCTTTATCATCCTTTTTCTTATTTACGATGATGTTGTCGATTTTAAATACCCCCTTATCTTCAACAACATATACATGCATTGTATATTCAGCTTTGGACATGATCAGTTTTTCATGTTCAGTTTCTGTAACTGCTGGTTCAGATTGTGCATTCTCTTTTACTTCATATACATATTCACCAACTTCATTAAATGTACCAAAGTCGATTTTGCTTACTGCTTTATTTGATCCTATGTTTGGTTCTGTAAAAGCAATATCCGGTATTGTAATTGGATGAGCAGTAGTGTTTACACCCGCTCCAGTCGTAACCTGTGTAGCGGTAAATTTAAATGTCAGTCCTTTTACCACCTCTGTATTATAGGTTTTGCTGATGTAAGCTTCTGTTACCTTCTTAGGTGTTTCTCCTGCTTCACTTGCAAATGCTGGCATTGCCAAGCCCATTGTCATAGCTGCTGCTGCGACAATTGCGAGCATTTTTTTAGTAAACTTTTTCATGCTCATAATGTTTCCTCCCTTGTGAAATTTTTATTTTTTTATATTGATTAACGGACAGGGTGTCAAATCCCCCTGCTCCGAATAACCGCTATGACTTTTCCCCTGACATCCTTTATATTGATACAGCCATAGATACGGCTGTCTGATGCCTGTGGTCTGTTATCGCCAAGCAAAAATACCTGACCTTCCCCTACAGTGATGGGGAAATCTACTCCGTTTTTAAACTGTGTAGTATCAAAGTAAATATCCTGGGATATCTGTTCTGCCCCGTTTATCTTCAGTCCATTCTTCGTAATATCAACTGTATCTCCTGCTACTGCCACAACACGTCCTGTAGTCGTTTTTCCATCATCCTCAAAGACAGCCACATCACCGGATATGAAACGTTTATCCAGTCTATAATACATGACCAAATCTCCATCTTTGATCGCAGGCTTCATTGAGACGTCATTGATTCTTACAATCCCATAAAGAAATGTAAAGATCAGAAATACTGCTAAAATAATAATTGATATTTTCAATAACAGCTGCACGATATCCTGCGCTATGGTTGTTTCCTGTATTACACTGTAAGCTTCATTTGGTGTATTCTCTTTTTTCATGCTACCATCATCCATATTCAAACTCGGACATGCGAGGTTTTAGTTCAATTTCTATTATATCTGTTTATTTTGTTCTTTCAATGCAACAAACCTGCAATATTTTTCATGTTTTTTTGCATAAAGTGTTCCATTTGAAATGTATCCACCAACAAAAAAACGAACCATATCATAAACATAATGACATGATTCGTTAATCTGTTACATTTCCTCAAGAACTCTGAGCACCAGTAATCCGTTCCGGACCACCAGCATTTCCGTTGCATTACTAAAATCCATTCCTGTTATTTCTACTATCTTTTGTATGCGGTATGAAACCGTCCGGTAATGGACAAACATAAGCTGTGATGTCTTCTTAATACTCTGGTTGTGATTCAGGAAACATTCCAATGTATCAATCAGTTCTCCGTTTTTCTCAACATCATGCTGGTGCAGCTTCTGTAAAGATTCCGGTACAAAAGCATATAATTCTTCTTTATCCTCTACCTTTGCCATCATATAAGAAAAGAATCCCAGTTTTGAAATGTCCACAACTGCTTTATCCTTATCCCCGATTATTTTCCTGATAACATTGATATACTTAATTGCCATTTTGGAAGATCTGAAAGACTCTTTTAGAAAATGGTATCCTTTGACACTTTTTCCTATACCGATCAGGAAATCTATATCCATTTGTTTTTTAACAAAATCCTCCTGCACACGTTGCTGTAATTTCTCCAATCTTTTCCGAAATTCCAGTTTGTTTTCTTTCCCATCCTCTTTATGGATATAGATGATCTGGTTGGTATTTGAAAAAACATAGTCTTTTGGCAAAAGATACATAAGTTCTTTTTCTGCATTCTTTGTTTCTTTTAACTGCTTATCACTGAACCTTCCTTCATTATTTTTTGAAGCCATATGGAAAGTGATAACCTGAAAATCATCTGATTCATTGAAATTGAGGATATCTGCTACTTCATCTTCTTCTACATTTGTCAGAGAACCATTCAACAGGCGGTATTGCAGATCTCTGTGATACTTTTTCTCAATGTCTTCTTCTATCACGCACCTCTCCAAAATATACTGCAATGTAACAATGATATTCTCCAATGCTGTAAAATCCAGTTCCTGCAATGGTTCATTCCGCTCTGAAATAACCAGATAGATATCCCTCTGTTCAAAAACATCCATTTTCTTAATATACTCAACATGTTCCCTTTTTTGGCGCAGATACTCATATCTTGTAATAATATTGGGTGTATATGCCACACAATCTTCTTCTTTTTTGAACTCAGACATGCCTGGAGCAGTTGAGGCGTAACAAATAGATTTTCCATTATATAAGGCAACCGGGTTTCCAAGTATTGTATCTATCTGAAAAAGTAAATTCGTTGTTACTGTTTTACTGTCCTGTTGTTTTAATAAGATTCTACTTAAACTATCATGGGTGATCTTAAAATATATCAGTTTGGCAGTTTCTATATCATATAATTGCAACAGGATATACTTAATAATCCCCCAGAAATACATATTTGTTGGAATTTCCAAAACCGGCAGATGATGTTTCTCCGCAAATTGTAACAAGATATCAAATAATCTTTCCTGTAACTTTGTTTCGTGATATCTTTTTACAATAAATCCACTTATATTTTTTTTATTAAATTCTTCCAGATGGTGCATGAAAGCATGCTCGTCTACGTCTTCATATGCTTTCATGCTGGTCATAAGAACTTCCCCCCCCCCCCAGGAATTTTTCCATATCTTCCACTTCAATAAGCCGGGGTTTTCCAATTTCCCTGTCTATGCCAGCCCTGCCACTTATCAGATGCATCGCCGGAAATTTATCTGATTCAAGCAAGTCTTTTATTGTATATCCCATTACTCCCTCTCTCTTTCACTTTTTCAGCATAATATCTGATGCGTAGTATTCCTACAGAAAATTTTCTAAATGAAATCAACCAGTTCTTTCTTACAGATTCTTTTCCATCTCATATACTGGACAAAATAGAATTATTTATTATTCCAAAGAACTAATTCAATATAATTTTTACCATATTTACAAATATATTTCAAGTGAAATTATATAAAATAGCCAAAAAAGAAGAGCTTTCCGCTCTTCCTGTCTTTTGCTACTCTTCTATCAATGCCTGAATGACTTTTATGATTTTTTTCTGTTCTTTCATCGGAAGGCTGGATATTTTGTCCGATAACCTGTTTGAAACTCCGGTTACAGAGTGTGCCACGACATCCACCAGAAGTTCATCTGCTGAAACATCCAGTGCATTTGCAATTGCTACAAATGTATCCAGCTTGGTTACTTTCAGACCTCGTTCGATCACACTGACATGTGTGGAACTTAAGTTTACCAGAGCAGCCAGCTCTTCCTGAGTAAGATTCTTTGCTTCTCGTGCATCCTTGATCCTCTGACCTACTGCTTTTAAGTCCATCGTAACACCTCCCGAACAGTGATTCCTTCTAAAATAAGTATACTGATGGAAATTTGATTTATACAGAATCTATAATTTATGGATTCGTTCTTTGGAACGATTCTGTATTATTTTTCATAAAAGGATCTGATTCTTTTATAACAGGCAAAATCCCGCCTGCAGTTTAAATGTTTCTTGCTCCAGGCAGGATTTTATCTTGTATCAATGATTCCTGAAGGGGATATTATGTCCTTTACCGGTTATTCTTTCCTGGATATGGTCTTGGATTAAATTCCAAAGTCTTAGTGATCAGTCTCATTTCCAGACGCTGGCGCAGTGTTTCGTCCACGCAGTAATGTACATGTCCTGATTCGTCAAACATTTTTCTGATAGACAAAGCTCTAATATAACTTTCATAATGCTTCAATACCACCTGGATTGCTTCTATATCTCCGGCTGATGCTGCTTCGATAATGTGGAATGGCAGCAAATCAGCTGTGCATTTCTGTTCTTTAATTCTTCTCATTGGTTTCCTCCATAATTTTCCTCATCAATTCCAGCGAGCGTTTTCGATGCTCACTGATGGTACTTCTTACCAGATTCATCTTTCTGGCAATGTCCGCATCACTCATATCCATAAAATATGACAGTAATACGACATTTCTTTTCTTCTCAGTCAGTGTGTGCAGAGCCTCTGCGATCAATGTATCTGTGACTTCAATATCATAATCAAGAACCTGGAAACGATATGTTTCCAGGTCATATTTGTCCATTGTAAAAAGTCTGCTCAGCTCCTTTGCTGACAGCTCTGACAACATCACTTCCCATTTCTGGCGATATGCCATATGTTTTTTGTAATTGATGACCTCACTTTTCAATGCCATCTTGCACAGACGATCATACTGATGCATGACTGTAATTTTGTTTCGGAAAGAAGACTGCTCCATAAGAGTTCACCCCCTTCCCTGCCAGCAGGCAATAAGCAAAGTTTCCCCTTCCCACTTATCCCAAACGGACAGGGGCATTTGTCGGGGTCTGGAAAGAAATTTTTTAAAAATTTCTCTATAAACACAGAAATTTGTTTTTTTTCCGTATTTTAGGGTATATAAAAGACGCCCTGGTGAGCATATTTCAGCCCGCAGGACGTCACTTATATCAGAAAATATTTTTTTGCCATTAGTATCAACAGCGCATAGTTCACTTTTCAAGGCACAAAAACAGTACAGGTCTTTTGAATGAACTATCTGCTCCCATCCGCCGCACAAGGACGGACACAGTACCAAGCAATAAGATCCTTCATCTTTTTATACCTCTCTGGATCTTTGCGGAAGGACTGAATCTGTTCCTGCGTCCCAGGCGCCGGTCCGACAGG
>OGXV01000833.1_pt1 | contig 19497 bp, 20 predicted proteins | sample 1576391 | NCBI WGS metagenome assembly OGXV01 (sample SAMEA3541586, study PRJEB24748) | human gut metagenome | biome: human gut; feature: human-associated habitat; material: faeces | place: China | collected 2012 | reverse complement strand
GCGATTATCAAAGATTTCAAAGAACAATGTTTAATTTAAAGTGCCCACTAGTGATTCAGATACAATAATTCAACATAACATACAAAGATAGATATAAAACCGAAGAATCTGTTAAAATCACTGCTTTCTTTTCAAAACAACTATAAACAGAGGGAAACGAATGAAAATAACGATACGTACAAAAACATTGAAAACGGGAAGCCGCTCGATATACCTTGATTTTTATGAAAAGGGGAAAAGGTGGAGCGAGTACCCTAATTTGTTCCTCGTACCGGACGATGCGTCCGATGCAAAACGGTTTAACGAGGCATCTATGGCAAAGGAGAACGAGATAAAATCAAAACGGCTGCTTGGCATTGATGGGGACGAAATAAAAACAGAGGGTGGTGAGCCAATCCAATTAACCAAACGGATTTTGCCGACTGGTTTAACGATTATATAGAGGGAATTAGACGCAACCCGTCTTACTCCCAATCGACCTATCACAATTATTGTTCCACGGTCAATATAATAAAGGAATATTTGCAGTACCGTCACCGACCTCGCTATCAGATGTCGAAAATCGACAAGAAATTCATTACCGGGCTGCTCGACTTCATGCAAAACACCTACCGAAACATGAAATCGCCGGATAACCCGAAAGAGATGTTGCAACGCACGTTGCATCTTCATTAGACAATACTGGTGCGTATGCTCAATTCGGCAGTAAATGAGGGGTAATGAATAGTACCCCTTTCTATGCTTTGGGTAAACACGAGCGAATCGCCAAAATCCAGTCCGAAAGGGATTACCTTACAAAAGGAGAATTGCTTGCGCTTGCCGTTGCTCCAGCCACCAACGAAACGACCAAGCGGGCGTTCTTGTTCTGCTGTTTTACTGGGCTGCGGTACAGCGATGTCTGTATGCTGGCATGGCGGAATACAAAGCAAGTCGATAGCGGGCTGGTGGTTTCAATCCATGTGATACAAAAGACAGGGAAACAGGTAACAATATCACTGAACCAATCGGCGTTGAAATGGTTGCCGGATAGAAACGGCTGCAAACCGGGACAAAAGGTATTCGATATGGCGTGTCTAAGTGCCTGCGACAAATGCCTTAAAAGTCTGTCGTTGCTGCTGGAATAGAAAAGAACGTCAGCTTCCACACCGCCCGCCACTCGTTCGCCACGCTGTCTTTGGCAGCCGGGAGCGACCTTTATACGGTTGGCAAGCTACTTGGTCATACCAATATACGCTCAACACAGGTATATGCCGATGTGGTAATGGAAACCAAGATAGAGGCGGTAAACCAGATTACAGAGTCTTTTTCAAATGCTGATATGGGACATGGTTCATCTTGTTACGGTTAAATTCCGCACGCATTTTGGTTGTATTGTGATAAAGTCGTTTTTTGCATAAAATTTATAACTATGGCCATAACAATCAAGAATATTCCGGTTTTGGAGGGTGCTACGGCAGAAAATTTCGTGCGTAGTGTGGACAAAAATGTGTCAAAAACAACCCCACGACTGTCTGTGACGGCCAAGAAACGGTTACAGAAAGTATTGGAAAAATCCCGTTCATTTCGATTCGATTAACAGTGAGCGGGATTTCTCTGTACGATGATTATGGCATGCTTGCCTATAATAAGGAAGTACGGGATAATTGCCTCCCTTTTACTTTGGCGAGGATGACCTTGATGGTTTTTCCTCAATGATGCCGATTTATATGCGGACGAACTTTTGAGGAAAACTTACTGTTGGGTGACGATTGAAGCACCACACCGCATTGTAGTGTTGCTCACGTTAGCTAATGACAGTATTAAGACCAAACTAATATCCCCCAATGACAAAAACCGTCTGCAACGCAACATCGTAAACCCAAAGCGAGGGTGCAGTTATCCGGCTGTCCTGATAGGCAGGTTGGGGGTAAACCGAGAATATCAGGGCACACCGAGTCATGTAGAACGGCAGTTGATGGCTTTTATAAAAGGCTGGTTTCGCCATGAAGATAACAAGACGGGATGCCGTTTTATCGTGGTGGATGCGTATAACGAGGAAAAGGTGCTTCGGTATTACGAAAGAAACGGCTTTATTTCCCTATACAAGACAGAGGAGATAGAAAAGCAATATTGTGACATTTTGCAAGATGAGCCTTTGAAAACCCGTTTGCTTTATTTTGATTTGAAAAAGGACTGATATAATCAAACTTTTGACAGATTCGATTTTGAAAAAGAAAAAATAAACAAGGGTTGTCATTTTTTGGTAACCCTTGTTTTCTATAGTTCGCCCGACATGGGCATAATCTAATGGGTGCAAGTCCCTAACGCGGCCTAATAGCGGCAAGCGTACAGCTAAAGCCAAGCTGCTAACGGCGACGTTAGGTGTGAAGGAAGGCGGCGGCAAAGCACTGGCCTGACGTACAGAAACTTGATACCAAGGCGCAAGCTCGTGGGTGAGACTGCTATGAAAGTCAAAGCCCGATAGCTATTCGGAGAGAGAGGCGTAAATCAAGCAGGCATAAGTGTGAAAGATTATGCACTTAATCGGGGAGGTCTCACGGACACAGTTGCGACCCAGTTACTCAAAGCCGTGGAGTAAAGCTTGCCGTGAGAAGTCAGCCAAGGTCATAGTACCTGCCGAAGATAGCGGCAGGGAAGGACTGAACCCAACCGAAGTGAATAACCACAAACGCTATCGCATGAAAGGAGGAATGCAGAAAATATCAACACAGAGTGATAGCCTCCCACAAAAAGATAGGCCGGAAGCCGAAGGCTATGTGGGGGGCAGACTTACATGCGCGTGGAGGATGGCTATCTCACAACGGAACAACCTAAAAGATCCTCTCTGTTGGAGGCCGTACTGTCACCTGCCAATCTTAATCGCGCGTATCTACAAGTGAAACGCAACGGAGGGGCGGCAGGTGTTGACAGCATGGACTGCGACCGACTGCTCGGCTACCTATTGGAGCACAAGGAAGAACTAGCGGAGAGTATACGCCAACGGACATATAGTCCGAACCCCGTCCGCAGAGTGGAAATACCCAAGGATAACGGGAAGAAATGCCTGTTGGGGATACCCACGGTTGTAGACCGCATGATACTGCAGACAATCGCCCAAGTGCTGACCCCAATCTATGAACGACAGTTCAGTCAAGGGGGTTACGGCTTCCGCCCCAACCGTGGGGCGAAGCAAGTATTGGTCCAAGTGACAGAGATAGTAAATCAAGGCTACCGCTATGCAGTGGACATAGACCTTGAACGCTTCTTTGATACCGTCAACCATGCCAAGCTGATAGAGATACTGCAACGGACACTCAAGGACGATGCGATAATCTCCCTCATCCATCGCTATCTCAACGCAGGGGTAATGATAGGCAGCGAGGTGGAACGGACCCGAGAGGGAACGCCGCAAGGCGGTTTATGCAACATTGTGCATAAACCGCCTTATGTACAGCGTTTAGTTATGCACAGTGTTTGTTTTACCTTATTCATTATCAGTAATATGTTATCAAAACACTGCGCATAATATTTATAGGTTCTCAAGAAAATCCAGAAGATTTTCATTCTGATTCCAATCCGGCATATTTTCCGAAACTATATCCGGCTATGCTTTTTCTAAAACATTACGTTTAGTTTCCATTTCTACTTTGGCATATATCTCTGTTGTCTGTACTGACACATGTCCTAGGATATCACGGATTATGATAATACTAATTCCGGCCTGCAACAGGTGTACGGCTTTACTGTGTCGAAGTATGTGTGGTGTAATTTTTTTCGGCATATCCTTAATTCTCATAGCATACTTTTGCAGGATGTGAGTTATTCCACCTCTGGTCAAAGCTGTATATCTTTGGTTATGAAAGAGTGGCATATCTTGTTTTCCATTCCTGCATAAGCCAAATTCTTCCATGTAATTTTGCAATAAATTTACTGTGTTCCCCAGAAGGGGAACTTGTCTCGATTTACAACCTTTTCCTGTAAGAATAACCAGTGCCGGGGATTCCAGCCGGACATCCCGAACACGAAGATCGCATATTTCCTGTACTCTTGCTCCGGTATCATATAAAACACTCATCAATACCATATCCCTTCTTCCGTTTTTTTTTCGTATATCCGGCTGTTCCAATAATTGCCTTGTCTGTTCGACGGTAAGATGTATTATGGTTGTCTTTTGGGATTTTTTAAATGGTATGGTTAGTATTTTCTGACATAACATTAACTTTTCCGGTTCTTGTAACTGGAGATAACGGAAAAAGGTATGGATTGCAGCTAGACGTTGATTCCTGGTTGAGTTTGTACATTTCCGTTCTTTCTGAAGCCAGTCCAAATACTGTATTATCAATTTGTCATTCATTTTTTTTATAATCAACTTTTCCGGTGGTATGGTATGAACTTCACGGAAAAAGACCAAAAGAAGGCGGAATGTGTCCCTGTAGGCTTTTATTGTATTCCGGCTTAGATTACGGGTGGCAGGTAAGTATTCGGTAAAGAAGCCGCTCAGATGACGGGCTAAATCAGTAATCTTTTTCATCTCTTTTACTATTAATATTAATCGAAGAAAACGTTGGTATGACATATCCCAGTTCCTGCTCCAATTTATCTGTTACATCCGGGAACAAATCTGTGGTCAAATGCAGGTAGTATGCTGTGTCACTATAAGAAGCATGTCCCATATACGCCTGAAAAAACAGGCATATATGCATTTATATTCTTTCCTTCCCGTATCCATTTTCTCAGACAATGGACAGCAAAAGTGTGATGCCAGCTATGCACACATGGAGCACCACGTTCTCCGGGCTTGGCTCGTCCGGGGTGTGATATACCTGCCTGCCATAAGAACTTACGGTGATTCTTCTCAATGTTTCCCACGCTCATCGGTTTGTTATTATAACCGGGGAAGAGCCAATCGTCAGGGGAAGAATAGAAATGAACCGTCTGATGAAAAGAGATAAACCTTTCATGTAATCTAACGGATAATGGAATCTGTCTGTGCTTTCCTAATTTGGTATTTGTCAGTATTATCACCCCACGTACCAAATCAACATCTCCAACTTTCAGCAGCCGGGCTTCCGATACGCGCAAACCACAGCAATAAAGCAATCTGAAGAATACTGGCATCACATAATGACGATATGGAACTTCTATATGATAGTGGCAATGGTCGATATAGGAGAATATTTTTCTGATTTCACCATCACTGTAAATATATGGCAGGTAACGGGGGATTTTTGGAAGCATACCCTTAGGGAGTATAAAGGCAGACTGCCCGTTCCTTATCATATATCAGGCAAGTTCACGTACTGGAGTCACACGACCTTGTAAAGTGGCGGGATGCTCTCCTGTACGCCGCTTGCTCCAATGGAGGACAATATCCTTATCCAAGACTTGAGCATCAGGATAGTTCTTATGGCAAAATGTGTCAAAACGCTTTAGGACCGCAGCTTCTGATAAGTATTTATAACCGATGGATTGCTTTTGACAGATCAATCCATGGATATAATTAGAAAAGGTAGACATATATTCATTCAAAACTCTTGAGGATTTAATGTACACTCGCGTAACAATGACAAGCTGCTTTTCAAGTAAACAGCGGTCGAGTCCACGTCTTGATGCCCTAAAATATCCGCTATCTCCTGTAAGGGGGTATGCTGCTCCAGTAAAGTCGTCGCCAGCGTATGGCGTAGTGAATGCATACCGACTTTTTTCTTTCCCGATATGGAAAGCTTTGCCAGGCGCATGTACTTTACAATAATTTGATGCAGGTGGTCATCATCGGAAAATGGTAATATGGGAGCTATGTGCCGTAGGAAAACATTAGCATGTTCACTGAACGGGCGACCGTTTTTCAAATAATCAATGATTGCCCAGCCTACATCTCTGAGCAGGGGTAGTGATACAAGCTCATTTGTTTTGGATTGTATGAATTCGATATTGTTTTCACCCCATTTGATGTCAGAGAGCATCAAATTTTTGACATCGACGCTTCTTAATCCCAAACGTGTCACAAGCAATATAATGGCATAGTCCCGCTTTCCTGCCGGATTTCCACGGGCTATCGAGTTCAACCGTTTTTGCAAGTCTTCATGTCTCCAAACAGAAGGTATGCGTGCCTGCTTACGGGATTTGATACATGGCAGACATACTGAGATGTCTTTTTCGATTATCTGTTCTGAATACAGGAAACGTAGGAATGACCTGACACCACAAAGTGTAAATTCAACCATCTTATAGCTGTAGCCCATTAAGGTTTTTACATAATCCGTCAGGCATGTCGGACTGATATATAGCACACAACTGCCTCTTGCTTCCAAAAACGACAGGAAGTTTTCCGTTGTACGACAATAGCTTTTAACTGTTGAAACTGAATAATCACATGATTTGCAATGAGTATTAAACGCATCTAGGAACTTTTTATGTTCCGGCTTATTTACACGGGAAAGTCTTCTCATGTAACGTCTTGAAACTGTACCATATAATTGAAAATCTCCAATCATACGGACTATTCTGAACAGATAAGTATTACTTTGTGTCAGCAGACCAGCTTTCTCCTTTGTAAAAAAGTCACACTTCTCATCTACATACTCCATTGCAACGGTCTCAGAATAGAATTCTTCATTACGACTCTCAAAGTAGCGGACAAGCCGTGCCCAATTAACACGATAATACTTCAAAGTCGTTTCCTTGTAATGCATACGGACAAGTTCCTGTTCTAGAAGACTTATCAATTCTCTTAATGGTGTTTTTTTTATAATTACTTTACAATTTGGTGAATATGGACAAGATTGTAAAATAGAATGAAATATGGAAATATTATGCGCAGTGTTTTGATAACATATTACTGATAATGAATAAGGTAAAACAAACACTGTGCATAACTAAACGCTGTACATAAGGCGGTCCGCTGAGTCCGCTGTTCGTCAACATCCTGCTCAACGAACTTGACAAGGAGCTCGAAAGGCGAGGCCACTCCTTTGTGCGCTACGCCGATGACGGCTTAATCTTTAGCAAGAGCCACCGAGCCGCAGAACGCATCAAAGGGAGCATCACCAAGTTCATAGAGGTAACGCTGAAACTCAAGGTCAGCCGCGAAAAGACCGAATGTGCCTACATCGGCAGATTGAAATTCCTCGGCTACGGCTTCTATGTGCGTAACGGCAAATGCCGCCTGCAACTGCATCAGAAGAGCGAAGTCAAACTGCGCCGCAAACTCAAGTCGCTGACTTCCCGAAGCAACGGCATGGGGTACGCAAAGCGCAAACCATCCTAATGGAATACCTGCGTGGATGGACGGAATACTATAACCTCGCCGACATGGGCAATAAAGTCGTGGAAGTAGACCAATGGCTACGCCGCCGTCTACGAATGTGCATCAGGAAATCATGGAAGCGAGCGCGAACGCGCATACACAACCTAATCCGATGTGGCATAGAAAAGCGGCAAGCCTATCTGTGCGTCAAAAATGTTATGTCTAAGCTGATTTTCGCTATTATAAATATAGTTTTTATAACCAGACTGTTTGTCGTTGAATATCTGACATTTTACAAGTGGTGAGTAGCTATAGAATGCTTGATTATTCTTTTCAACAAAAAAAAGTTTTTCTCTAATGAACTTATATATCGTTTTTTTTGTTTTCTTTGAATGGGACCGTGTATGTTTAAATGAATTTACGTTTTCTCGTAAGATTTAATTCATTTGTTCCGAACGGGTAAATTGCGAATGTTAATCAAAAGTTAATTTCTATGGTTTGAGTATTACTCTTGGGAATTATTACTATTATTGCAATGATTATGATGAAACATATATTGAACATATTATTTGGTGCTTTCTTGATGTTGGTACTTCAAGAGGAATCTGATATGAGGCGGCAGGAGTTGCAGGAGGAGGTTGTGAGCATAACTCTGGATACTCAATTTTGTGTTTCATCACATGGTTACGTATTTAACCCTAAACCCCAAAGGTCTACTTCTAGAAGCAATAGGTTTGGGCGTGAAACGTCCGACTCCCAAATAAGTGAGTGTACGCGGGGGCACTTTTCAAATTTTAGATATAGGGTTGCTTCATTTAAAATCTTGAAAAATTATGTTATGATAATAGGGAAGATGTTTAAATCGGGAGGTATGCAACTGTCTGTGAATAACCACCGAAAAAAGCCTAATGATGCTTGCTGTCTTATATTTTATCATCAACATTATATCTACATAATAGAGCATATTCTGATTTGAACTATACAGCTTATTTCTATTGTTTGTTTTTTCTTCATAATTTTTTTCGACATACATGTAGAATCCGGTGCGATAGAATTCACGACCGCACCTGTGGATGTGTCACGGCTTTGTCGGGAATCTGTTTACATAAAAAACAGAATGCGGCTGTAGAACTGCGTTTTGATGAAACAGCCCCACAAATAGTGATTGAAGCTGATAAGAATTGGATTATATAGACGCTTTCCAAATTTACAAATAACGCATTGAAATTTCTACCAAAGGCTTGATTACTCTTTCATATTCTTTATAAATGACAGTCAGGCACGTTTCTGTGTAATGGATACTGGTATACTGGTAGGGGAGATTCCTGATGAACAGCAACATGAAATTTTCAATCGTTTTGTAAAGCTCAACTCATAAACGTAGAGATCTGGTCTTGGCTTGTTGATATGTCTCGTCATGACACGTACAATAAGGTACCTCTTTGATGTAATATCATCTGATTGAATTGTATCCATGTATTTCTTTTTTGTAGTAGTTGCCTTTTGCATTGAAAGAAATTTAAATTAGCAGTTGCCATTTAAAGAATAGTGAATATGATAATATTTAAAATTGTATTTCGCCCGTTCATGAGAACAGGCAGGCATCCGGGAAATCTGGCCCTTCGTATTATTTATGGGCTTAAGCTTAAAACCGTGAGCTGCTATATGCGTAATCTTAGTGTTATATATAACTGTGCCTTAGAGAGCTGGCGTATTGTTGCTGCAGGTGTTTCCCCCTTTGCGGATGTTTTTACAGGTGTTGAAGAAACCAGGTGTCGTGCGCTTACCGCTTCCTATGCTAATACGTTGAAAAATGTTAGCATTAAACTTTTTTTTCGTCTTTATCGTTCTGGTAGTGCTGCGTACAATAGTATTTGTAACCCTTACTTCAGTTGGTGCTTTTTTTCTGCCTTTATGCGCAAGGTATGTGTTTTGTTGATCTTGCCTACCTTAAGAAATCCCATATCAATGATGGCATTCTTCATTATTATCGTAAAAAGTCTGGTAAGCAGATTTGTATTTTTATCAATGAAGGTATGCAGTGTGTGATTGACAGCTTTGCTTGTGATATGGGAAACTCAGACAACCTGTTCCCCATTATAGATAGTTCTGGTGGTAATGAACGTCTTCTTTATGAAAGTGCAATGCGTACTCAGAACCGGCGTCTGAAGAAACTAGTGTTGATGGCTGGTGTTTCTAAACTCCTTTCCACGCATGTTGCACGCCATTCGTGGGCGACAATTTGCAAGAATGAACTTCTTTCTCTTTCTGTCATCTGCAAGAGGTTTGGGCATTCTTCCGAAAAGATGACGCGCAAATATCTTGATTCTTTTGATTTTTCCATTTTGGGGAGGCTGGTACAAGTGTGATGAATGCGATGTTAAGGGCTTCTTGTTCTCGCTCTTTTGCATAATTGCTGCAAAGTCATAGGTGGACTATTGTAAAGCCTATTTTAGTAAAAGAAAAAAATGTCACTTGCTAAGTTTGTATGCTGTATGAGTGATGGATTGTGATAGTGTAATTACAAACAAATGATTGATAAAAATAAAAAGGTTATGTATACAATGTTTTTCTGTGAAATCGGGGAAATGTAATAAATGCTTTTTGTAAAATAGATACTAACATAAAAAAATACCAATTTGTTATGAAACTTACAAATCTTCAGCGGCCTGTTGGCTGTTTTTCTAATGAATGTGAAAAAAGTACTGATGTAGATATCTACAATCTCGATCTCGGAGTGAGAAAAAAAATATTACCTAAAAAGAGTAAAATTATCTTTGTGCTGAAAGGACGTTTGAAGTTCAAATATAATAACTTTTCAGAGAAAAGAGTGCAAAAAGGTGAATTTTTTCTGATCCCTTCCAACGGTCAGTATGAAATAATAGCATTAAACCAGTGTGTTATTTTGTTTGTTCGCCTGCCGGGAGGAGGTGTTATTGGTGAATACTGTAACATAAAACAACTCTATAAAAATGGCTATGATAGAAGTAATCTTGAAAAAGATCTCAAGATATTGAAAATAATTCCTCAGTTGTGGTTTTTTTTAAATGGACTATGTTATAGTATCAAAAATGAATTTATTTGTCGCTATTACATTGATATAAAAATAAAAGAACTACTGGTCATACTTAGAGCCTTCTTTTCTTATGAGGAGTTGCAATTCTTTTTTAGCTTAATACTAAGCCCGAATATGGCATTCCAAGAATGTGTACAGGCCAATTATAGCAAGTATAGTACAGTGTCTAAACTTGCCGAATCAATGAACATGACTCCCAAAAGTTTCTCAAGAAAGTTTATGAATACATTTGGCGAGACACCCCAACGTTGGATGGCGAAAGAAAAAGCAAAACTGATTTATGCCGAACTGCGTTTCGGAGATAAGTCTATAGTGCAAATAGCTGATGAATACGGCTTTTCATCCCAACAGCATTTTAATAAATTTTGCCAACGGGAATTTAATAAAAATCCCAAAAAAATACAGACAGGGGAGAATATATAAAAAAATAGGATAAAAGTATAAGTTATAACTGAAAAAAAAACCTCTTATTTGCAAAAGAAAACAAAAGTAAAAAAAACAAGTTGTCAGATATTTATAGAATGTCGGACACCAAATAATAAAAGAGAAAGAGAATAGCCAATGAAAAGAGTATTATTTCTGTGGGTAATTTGTGCAACTTGGGTACAAATCACCTATGCACAAAACAACAAGAATCTGGCATTCGGGAATTTTCCATCATGGGGGATAAAAAACAATCTTCTATATGATGCAACCATGACTTTCAATCTTGGGGCAGAGTTTCGTTTGTCTTCGTATCTGACTCTGGATGTTTCGGGGAGCTATAATCCATGGACATTCAGTGAAAATAAGAAATTTAAGCATATTGCCGTGCAACCGGAGCTTCGTTATTGGATTTACGAACCTTTTAACGGACATTTTCTGGGGGCCCATCTCTTATATGTCAATTATAATGTGGGAGGAATAAAGATGCCGTTAGGTATCTTTTCTAAATTAAAAGATTTTCGATATCAGGGAAATGGCTATGGAATGGGATTTTCCTATGGTTATCAGTGGATTCTGTCCAATCGGTGGAACTTGGAAACTACTTTCGGATTTGGATATGTTTATCTGGATCATACAAAGTATGCATGTCGGACCTGCGGTAAAAAAGTAGGAAATGAGAGTAAACATTATTTTGGTCCTACCAAAATGGGAGTTTCTTTAATTTATGTCATAAAATAAGGAGTAAGTATGATGAATAGCTTGAAATATAAAGCATATTTGAAACAAAAAATGTTTATCCTCTTTCTCTTGATATCTTTTTGTTTACCCGTTGTTGGTCAAGGCCGAGTTGATGTTGATTTGTTGGAACTTAAAGAACAAGACAATACACTCCAGATTGTATACAACGCCCGGATTAGTCCCCGAGCTGTGAAAAAAGGAGAGAGATTGCGGATCACTCCCATACTTGAAGGCACAGAAAATGTGAAGACATTGCCTGCTATCAACATTATAGGGAACAATCGAAAACAAGTGATGCAACGAAAAAAAAAGTTGCCCCAAGAATTTGTAAAGACTCATTTGACAAGCGATACTCTTTTGAAGGTGAGTTTGCGGATTCCTTACGAACAGTGGATGGAATTTGCCTCACTGGTTATGGAAGAGGAGGTGACAGGTTACAGAGCAAGTACGGTCACAACGCGCTATCGGTTGAAAGATAGAATCGAAGTGAGTATCCGCACTCCTTATGAAGTCGCACCTAAGGTTACTTTCATCACGCCGGCGAAGGAAGATAAAATGCGTTACCGGCAAGGAAAAGCATATCTTGACTTTCAAGTAGGACGTTCGGTGATACTTCCCAACTACCGCTGTAACTCGGAGGAATTGCTAAAGATAGATGATGTAATACGGGATATGATGAGGAATCCGGACGCTACAATACAGGGTGTTTATATAGAAGGGTACGCTTCGCCCGAAGGTACGTATGCCACCAATGACCGATTGTCGAAGGCACGTGCCGAAGCATTGAAAAGTTATATCCTTCAAAAGTTTAAGGTTCCGGGTAAGCTGTTCAAGGTAAGTCATGTGGGCGAAGACTGGGACGGGCTTGTGGAATTGGTGAAAGCCAGCCAGATGCCGCAGAAAGAGCAGGTGCTAAGCATTATTGAAACCATTGATGTGTTTGATGGCAGAGAAAAGACCTTGATGGAACTGAATGGAGGAATTCCTTATCGATGGATGCTCAAGGAAATATTTCCAAAATTGAGACGCGTGGAATACCAGATAGACTATGTCGTAAAAGATTATGATCTGTCGCAGGCACAAGTTGCACTACAGAGAAATCCGGATAATCTTTCTCAATTGGAACTATATAGTCTGGCAATGGCTTCGAAAGTGGGAAGTAGCGAATTTAATCGGATTCTCATAGAGGTTATTCCCAAGTATTATCCAAACGATCCGGTGGCTATCAACAATGCGGCGGCGGCATTGATACAGAATGGTGAATTGGCTACTGCTAGGCGATTCCTGCAAAAAGCAGGTCAATCCGCTGCTATCATGAATAATTCAGGAGTGTTACATTTGCTCGAAGGCGATTTGGACCAGGCGGAAAAATGTTTCATCAAGGCCTATGATGCAGGATGTCGTGAAAGTGAAGGCAATCTGGAGGAGGTGAAAGCAAAACGTAATGACAATAAAAAGCTTAAATACTATCAAAGGAGAGAATGAAGCTACGGTACTTGCATACCTTTTTAAATAATAAATCAGTCCCTTTGAACAGGAAGATACTTATGACAAAAAATGACACAGAAGCAAATAACTATATATTAACTTAAAACGAAAAAATATGTTTTCTTATAATACGACTATAGCAATTCAATTGCTGAATGTAATGCAAGGCTCAAAAGATTGCCCGATGAACGTAACCGAAATGAATCAAAGGGCTGGGCTTTCTAATGTGGGCTATAATGTGACAGGAAAGGTCATACGCTCACTGTATAAACTCGGATAATTCAAAATCATTTTGTGTGGGAATTTATGGTAAGCAGGAGATATTATTAGTATTACAAATTCGATTATAACAAAAACGTTTTTATTTACAAACTATTTATTTTTTTTAATTATGAAAATTAAGAATTTATTTTTTGCAGGCTTAGCGGTGTTAGCTCTGGCTGCATGTAGTGATGATGACAAGACAATCAATGATGTCGGGAATGATTCCGGGAAAGAAGTCAAGGGCTATCTAAGTCTGTCAATCAAAGATGCTACTACGACAAGAACCGAGGCCGGTTCGGCAGGTAGGGAAACCGGAACAACGTCTGAAAATAAAATTGATAATGTGACGGCTGTAATCACTGATGATGCCGGTGTCATCAGTGAAGTTGTTTCCGGACTTAGTCTCACTGGAGGTAAGACTGATGCGTTTAAGGTAACGATGGGTACGCATCGTATTTATGCTTTGATAAACGCACCGACAGGATTAACACTCACTGCAAATAGCAACATTCAGCAACTGATTTCGGTAGTGAGCGCTGCAGATGCCACAAATGGTTATAAAGATGGAACGTTTTTAATGGTAAACCAAAAGCATGATGCTACTACTAATGCAGGAGTGGAAGTTACGATAACTTCTGCAAACACAGTCAATGCACCTGCTCCAGTTACAGTTTATGTTGATCGTGTTGCGGCTAAGATTGTACCTAAGTCTTCTACTCCGACAGTAAATATCACTACTGATCCAGCAGCCATCATTACAGGAGTTGATATTAAAGGTTATCTATTGCTGAATGTGAATAAAAAATTTAATTTGGTACAAGCTTGGGGAAAAACAAATACGAATGGTACTATATTAGGAACTGAAGCATTGCAGACTCCTTTATATCCCGGTGGAACATCAGCTCTGGTTAAAGATCAATATTTCCACAATATTAGCGAGTATACTGAAATTACAAAAGACATTAATGGTGATATCACAGAAATAAAGGACTTAACTCTTACAGGATTGACCTTTAAAGCAATAGATGCTCCTGTTTATACTACCGAAAATCGTCCAACAATTTTAACCTATGACACCAACAAACCCACAGCTGGCAGCGGTGAAACCACGGGTATTATATATAAAATGGAGGCACGAAGCGCAACGGGGCCGGTAGGTACTTTTTATTCCTATAGTGGAAAAATATATAGTGGTCCAACAGCTCTTACAGATTTAGAGACTGCTTATGGTTCTACAATCTCTACTCTCACTATTCCTCAGCTAAGAGCCAAAGGTGTGAAAGTATATGAAGATGGTATCATGTACTACACTTATTTCATCAAAGGTAACAATGATAATACAAATCATTTGTATGGAACAGAAAATTATTATGGTGTATTCCGTAACTCTGTTTACAACTTGAAAATTGATAATATCACTGCATTGGGTGACGATGTACCCGGAGGTGGTCGAGTTGATCCTGAGAAACCGGGAGAACCGGGTAATCCTCCTATTGACACGGATGAATCTTATATTAAGATGACAGTGACTGTTAATGATTGGGTATTAAATACCATCAATATTGACTTCTAATCAAAAATAAGTGCCAAGAGTAGAGGACTATTTCCTCTACTCTCTGCTCTCTTTTCTTATACTTAAGCAAAACAACCACTGGTCAACAATGTGAAGGTTGATAAACCTTGTAAATATATTACGATAGCTAACAGGCAGCTTGTAGAAGCTGTCACTCACAATAAAGATTATATGACTATGCTTTTGAGTATAAGGACATATAATAGAATAAACAAAGAAAATTATTAAGAAATATTCGCCATGAACCGGAATTATTATAAAGAAAAGTATTCACTATTGCTTGTGTTGCTTCTGGTAGTAACGCTGTTCTCCTGTATTCGTGAGGACAGGGAGTCATGTGAAGATGAAGAGATCAATGTGAGATTTGATTACAGCTACAACATTTTGTCTTCGAATGCTTTTGCGGAACAGGTGAATGTTGTCACTCTTTATGTGTTCGATCAGACAGGAACACTTGTCAGGAAGCAGACCAGCGGAGATGGAGATCTCACGAATGATTACACCATGAATATCCGTGATCTGAAAATAGGAAAATACAAGTTTGCGGTTTGGGCAAAAAGCAAAGGAAATGAAACGGACTTCCAAATACCCGATCTGACTGTTAATACATCCGTTTTAGATGATCTTAACTATTGTGTAAAAAGAAATTCAGGTATACAGAACAAAGAAATGGGAAACTTGCTTATTGGTGCGGTTGACGTAGAACTGACCGGAAAATTGGATCAAACCATCCATATACCGCTCAAGAAAATCAATAACAAAATACGAATAGTACTTTTGCCGTCAGCAGCAAATGAAAAACTTGATATAAATAGTTACATCATTGAGATAGTAGATCGGATTGGCAACGGTTATCTAAAGTATGATTATAGTATCCTGCCTGACGAACCGATTTCCTACCGTCCTTATTATGCTGCGAATATTACACCTAAACCTTCAGAAATTCTAAACCCTAACGAACTTCAAAGTGCAGCAGTTGCAGAGATCAATACATCTCGTATACTGGTTCGCACACAAGAAACGGACAATATACGCTTGCGAATCATATCAAAAGAGACAGGAGAAGAGATTGTCAGCGTAAACCTTCCATGGTTTTTCTCTTTGACCGAGATGGAAAGTCATAAAAGCTGGAGTTTGCAAGAATATCTGGATCGTCAAGATGAATATTCCATTACGCTGTTTTTACACCAAGATACATGGATGCAGGCAACTATAATAATCAACGGGTGGGTCATCAACAACGTTATTGTTGATATGTGATGTTTAATTGTATTTAATTGTTTGTAAGATGGCAAGATTTTTTTATTACTCATTGATCCTGTTTGTCCTGTGCTCCTGTGCGCAGGATGAGATATCTGCAGGGAAGAGCGTGGTATCAAAAAACGGGGATTACTATATACAGTTGCTTCTGAATCTTCCTGACCTTCAATCTTCCGAAGCCGGTGACCCGCCGACAAGAGCGATGAATGATAAAGCCGAGCGGATGATAGAACCTGAAAAGCTTAACATTCTTGTCTTCAAACATGATGTGGGAACAGGAAGTGAAACTTATGTATACAAAGCTCCTGTAAGCGGAAAGATAACATACGATGAGGGAGATGCGACAAAAGCAAAAATCACGGTCAAATTGATAAAAAGTCAACCAGGCGAACAATTCCGTATGGTTTTAGTTGCAAATCAGGATCTTTCATCAGTCTCATTTGTGACGGGTGTTTCGCTTAAAGACGATGTGCTAAAGGAACTGACATACACCGTTTCTGGCAATTGGAAAGCGGATGATGATGATTACACTGCTTTCCCTATGTGGGGAGAATCTGGTTTGCTGACAGTTGATGAAACCATCTCTGAACAAGTGGTGAATTTATATAGGGCCCTTGCCCGTATAGATGTCGGATTGAACTTTTCCACAGAAAATGGAACGTTAAGTGAAACAGCGATAGGGCTGGACTACTTCAAGTTGAAAGAAGTGAAAGTTTATCGCACCTACAACAAAGGTTATGTCGCTCCGTTGAACAGTTCGATGGAATCTTATTTGCAGCCGTATATTCCGGGAAGCCTGGAAAGGTATGCAGATGATGCCCCATTGAATTATGTAATGGTGGATGAAGGAGGAGCGAACCAATATGTGCGTGAAATATATATTCCGGAAGTCGAGCTTCCTGCAACTCCGAAAAATGATAATATGCATTGCCTTGTTATTGGAGGTTATTATAAAGGAAGTTCTTCCGTCACCTATTACCGTCTCGACTTTGCCACGGAAGATGTAGGGACGGGGAAGCGGACTTACATGCCTGTGCTGAGAAACCACCGTTACGTGTTCAATATTCATACGGTAAGAGGACCGGGCTTCACAACACCTGAAGCCGCTCTTCAATCGGAGCCGACCATTGAGAACATGGACTATGACTTGATTTTATGGGAGGAGCACGTTACTATTTTAGAAGTGCAAGGTAAATATTATTTAGGGTTGCAACAAAAGAATGTGCTTTTAGATTCTGGATATGACAAATCAAGCGCAGCCATCTTTTATCAAACAAATTTACCTTATACAGAGGTAACATTGGAATGGGGAAAGGGAGATGGGTCTCCTTTTAGAATAAACAATCATTTTCCCAATGGCCGCTTTATTATCAGTACAAAGTCGGAAAACACGACCAATCGGCTTCTTGAGGACACTCTTTTTGTCAAAGCAGGACCATTCTCCATACCTCTTCTTGTAGAACAGAAGTATGTCAATTTTAAGTATACGCTGAATTGTTCTCTTACAATGGTTTCGGGAATATACCTGCAAGGGAGAACCCTTGATCCTGCTCAACATCGTATCAGGGTCCAGCTCAATGCGGAAGACGAAACTATAATAGGGAAACAGTATGTGATAGAGACAGAAGATTTGGAAGGTGATCATGGTATTCAGTTCAGTGCTACGGGAACTTTCAGCTCAACAACAGAACTTGTTTGGCTTACTGGCAGCGGAACATTGAATCATAATGCGGATGAAGGCCCGTTTAAACTGCGGATAAAAACGAACAGCAGTTCGGGTTCCTATTGTGAGGCGACCATTAATCCGATACAAAGGAAAATGAAGGTTTTTGTGCTAGGTAATAGTGAACAATATGGATATAATATTGCTTTGCCCAACACCGGTTCCAATAAAGTTCTGACATCTCCAAACAACTTTGGCCCTAACGACGACAGTATTGTCAAAACAGAAGGTTTTGAATTGATAAATGCATTTTTAAACAATGACATGCCCAATACTGCTAGTGGACAAAACACGTTAAGAGCGAATTTGTTGGGAACAAATCCGGTAGACATTCTCTATATAACCCAGGATTCCTATATACAAGCTCAAACTGCAGAGATCATTGCCCAGTATTTGGATCGCAATGGCGTTGTACTTGTATTTAACGAAGGAAATGGAGGAATTCCTTTCTATACAACAGCGGCCAATATAATGAATGCTTGTTTTGGGGTAAGTAATATAATACAGATTCAGCAGGGAGGTATAGGCCATTCAGGGATAACTTCTGTTGCCGGTCTTGTTTATCTTTTGTCCGGAAATCAAGAAGAATTAAATGATCCCTACTTAGCAGATCCGATTTTAAATGGTCCTTTTGGGGATGTAAGAGGAAAATTTTGGGGAGAAGATGCTTCTTATGCAGCATTATTAGGAAATTTGCCGACAGATGAGATTATAACTTATTCCAATGGAATGCCGGTAAACGGAACTGGAATTCCGGCAGATAGAACCAACATGGTTTCTGCTTTCCGGCATAAGACAAAAAATCTGCTGTATTTCGGAGATGGTGGTTTTACATCTTCCGGAGTTGGCGGTATTCCCACTATCACATTCAGTGCAACTCTATGCCCTTTTAACTGGAATACAAGCACGATGTTCCCTATACCCCATCCGAGTTACGGAGCTTATTCTGCGCAGATGGAAGTCTACAATTCACAGGTATGGTGTAATGCAATGGCTTGGGCCATTGATAGGGCTGCCAGCCACGGCATTAACGCACAATAATAGAAGGAGCCAATATGAAGAAATATGATATAAGACTATTAACCGGTTTCTTTTGGGTCGTTTTGACCGGAATATGGGTAGGTTGCACCGAAGATCGACCTTATGAAGACGTCGTCAAAAGACAGAATGTTTCGTTGGAATTATGTCTGACCACTCCCGGATTAATGTTTTCCAATACCCGCTCAATGAGTGCGGCACAGGAATCTGAAATAGATGACACGAAAATTCAGGTTCTGATATTCGAAAAGAACGGCACTTCCGAACTCTTTCGTTATCAGGCGGAGATAACAAAAAAGAATTTGCCTCAAATCACTCTTAAGGTACCTATCAGTGAAGCTAGCAAGCAATATCGCCTGGTTGTTTTAGCCAATGTGGATGCACAGACCATTGCCGAAGGGATTGCCAAGGAAGAGGCACTCCGAAATTTTACTTTCGATTGTTTGGGTAAATGGAATGCTTCTGATACAAATCCTACCAAAATACCGATGTGGGGAGAACTCAGCGAGACTATCACACTGACTGGGGATCGTTCACTCAACATCCTTCTTCACAGGGCACTCGCACGGGTAGATGTGGGACTTTTGTTTAAATTCAATAATCCCGACCCCGTATCTGGAGAAGAATATGCTCAGAAAGAGACGGATAAGGAATCGGTATATGGATTAGACCATTTCAAAATCAAG
>OGXV01000824.1_pt1 | contig 19645 bp, 30 predicted proteins | sample 1576391 | NCBI WGS metagenome assembly OGXV01 (sample SAMEA3541586, study PRJEB24748) | human gut metagenome | biome: human gut; feature: human-associated habitat; material: faeces | place: China | collected 2012 | reverse complement strand
ATGTCATAATTCAAAATCACATCATTGAATTTCAGGGCTGAGAGAGATTCTTCGCGACCGCAAAACATAAAATCTTCTGTGTGCTTTGCTTTCTCAAAAATATCTTTCATAGACGAAAAAGCTTCGGCCCACATTTCACCATTGCCAATAAATTGCGCAATAGCCAGCTTGCTTTGTGCTGCTTTAAAAGCTGGGTTGTCATGCAGTAAATTAGCCATTGAACACCCCTTTGATATACATAATTTCGACAGCCAGCCCACTCCAGAAAACCAATCCGATGGCCAGCGCAATTAACAGGGAACGAATGCCGTTTTTGCTCATTTGTTACTCCAGAATGGGAAGCTGATAACGACAACTACAGCCAAGAACAAGGCAACCTTTATGCAGAACCGGTACCATGCAGGAACTTCATGTTCGCGGATCATTTGCTACCCTCACTGTCATGTGAATTTGAGTACCAACAGACCTTGCAATGCAGTGCCGGGTGCCTCCCGGTGATACCAGCCAGTTAACAACTGGTATCGGCAGCTTTCTTTCCACCCCACTTCGGGAAACAAGTGGTACTGCTTTAACTGAACCGCGTGCGCATAGCCGCATTCACTGCATTGCAAGGTCTGTTATTTGCCTGTCTTTTCACCACTTCAGGCTCGGTGGTATGCTGGAGTTCTCACACAACCAGCAAAGGTAAATCATGAATAAAGATGATAAGGCTTGGCTTTTGGCCGTTGTTTACGCATCAACTCAACCCAAAGAAATCACCCCTGAAGAGTTCCTTTATGAAGTCGACCGCTCTGAGGTTGATTTTCTCTCCCTGCTTACAAAGCGTGAGGAAGAGGAAAGTGCGAAAGCGATCAAGACTTGGGAGCAACTAGGCTCTTCAAACTAATTGCCGATATAGCGGCTTCAACTACGGTTGTGGCTGCTTCTTTCACTTCATCCTTGGTTCGCCTGTCCCTCACCTTTTCAGCCACCACCACAAGAACGGTAGGTAAAACCTTCTCAATAATCAGCATGGCAACGTCTTTGCTGCACAGTTGACCGTTAATCACCACCAGATCTTTGCTTTCCATATTCACCTCGTTAGTTAGCCCTTATCGCCGGGTAGCGGAACGTTTAACCTATCGCACCGTTGTGTCGATGTACTTATGGTGAGCTACAGGCTAAATAAAATCAACCAAAAGATAAGTCAAAGGCTAAAAAAATACCGCCAATCGGCGGCATTCTTTTGAAATTGAAGTGAATTTATTTTTCTCTGGTAGTCGGATCTACGTTGTCAGAGTAAAAATCTTTGAGTTTTTGTAGCCGCATTTGGAATGCAGCCAGCATGTTGCGCCTCTCGATAGGCGGCAATTCGCGGAAAACTTCAATAAGTGCAATTTCGTCTTCAGTGTATGTCCCGCCGAGTTCCTCTGCTCCTGTAAGTATCCATGAGAGCGAGGTTTTAGCGGCCTTGGCTAGCTTGGCTGCTGACTCCTTGCTTATGGTTTCCCTCTTAAACCAGTTGGTTACAGAGGTAGGACTAACTCCCGCAATCCGAGCCATTTCTGTGCGAGACCAATGATTCACTTTCATCAGCTCATCAAGTCTTGCGGCAAGCGTGCTTTGTGGCTTTGAGCCTGATTCATGCTGGGTTTCTGTCTTCATAGCAACAATTGTAAGCCACTGGCTAACACATTAATAATTTCTTGTTGTTGATTTTTTTTAGCCATTAGCTCAATATAATTGCACAATGGCTAAAAGAGAGGTTCACATGTCAGGTCTTGATAAGGCAATTACAGCTGCAGGTGGCAAACGTCGGCTTGCACTTGCCTTGAACATTAAACCGTCGTCGCTGAGTCGATGGATCCATAAGTACCAGGGGCAAGTTCCACCAAAGCGCGTAATTCAGGTTTACGAGGCAACTGGAATTACTCCGCATGAGTTGCGTCCTGATCTTCACCCAAACCCAACCAGTGGCCTTCCTGAGAATGATACGGCTACAGCACAGAAGGAGTCTGATTGATGGAAATCAAACACGAGCACGTTGAAATGGTTCTGCTGGCCTGGGCTGCAGAAGTTGGTCAGGCGTTCGCGGCAAATGCTATCGCTGAGGAATATGCACGTATTGGCGGTAATCAACTGCGCCTGGTTCCGGGGAAAACCTGGAGTAACCAGCAGAACATTTTCCACCGCTGGTTGAAAGGTGAGACCGAACTACAGCGCGAGAAAATCCGTTTGCTGCTTCCGGCAATCCTGCGTGTTCTGCCGCGTGAAATCCGTCATCGCTTGAGCATCTTCGACACCATTGAGCGCCGGGCGCTGCTTGCGGCTCAGCACGCTATTGGAACGGCAATTGATGCTCACGATGACGCTATTGAAGCCGTCTACAGCAAGGCTTATCAGCCTGGAGCTGTTGAAGTGCCGAAGTACCACTGATTCCGGAGGTGGCTATGTGTAACCAGTCTGCTGCTGAATTGATTGCACGCCTTAAAAAGGCTTATCCGTCGTATGTGCCATCCGAAGGGGATTGCGCAAGTAACGGGATACCCAAGGCGGGAGCACGCTTTCAGCACAGACACAAGGGGCACATGGTGACGGTACTCACGGCAACTGAGAAAGACGTTTCCTATCGGAGAGACTGCGGAACTGTTGGCTGGATGGGGTTACGTGAGTTTTTACGGCTACACAATGAGGTTTTGGTATGAGCAATCAGGTCTTTGAAATTGTTCAGGCCATGTCAGGGCAGGGGAACTGCATAACGATTCCCGGCCCGTATCTGGATTTCTTTGCAGGAGACAGGCAGCAGCATTTGCTGGCAGCGATTCTCAATCAGCTGGTGTTCTGGTCGGGTAAGTCGAGTCTGGATGATGGCTGGTTTTACAAGGAGCATGCGGCGCTCGCGAAAGAGGTTCGTGTTCTTGAAGGTGATGTTGTTAGAAGGGCTATCTACAAAATCACTGAGCAATATTTGCCCGGTGTTATTCAGGAAGATACCCGTCAGGTGAACGGTACACCGAAGAAGCACTACCGCATCGATCAGGAAGAACTGATGCACAAGATTTTCCCGGCAATACTGGATTCGGCACAAACGCCGAATCGGAAGAAGTCATTGAAAGAATTGCATTCGGCACAAACGCCGAATGCAAACGGCACAAACGCCGAATGCATTCGGCATAAACGCCATATCCAGGATTCGGCACAAACGCCGAATGGAAACGGCACAAACGCCGAATCCTATCTCTATACAGATCTTAAAAATACAGATCTTAAAACAGATCTTAAAAAACAAGAGGGGCGTCCTCTCCCTGTGGATAACTTTTCTGAAGCTGCTCATAAAACCGTCATCCCGGAAGCAGTTATTCCTGACGTAACCGAAGACAGCAACCTGGCTACCGATGACGACTTTGACCTCGCTATGTGGTTCTGGTCGACCATCGTCGAGATGTACGAGCGAGCAGCCGAGTTTGATGGCTGCCTTGCAAAACCGAGAGAACCGAACTTTGTCGCCTGGGCAAACGAAATTCGTTTGCTGCGCCAGGAGCATGGCTGCAGCCATGACCATATCCGAACCATGATTGAGCGAATCCAACGCCATCAGTGGTGGTGCGAGAAGATTCAGAACATGGCTACCCTGCGCCGAAAATGGCCTGAGCTGGTGCTGAGCCTTTGTCCGGCAAACCTGTCTACCGGCAGCTCGTTCGGTGTGAGCAGCAAACTGGATACCGACATCCCGAAAGGTTTCCGGGGCTAACAAATTTAACCGTGAGGATATCTCTGATGGAAAAAATTACTGACGTGCTGAAAGAGCTGGAGAAGGTCACCTGCCGTGAGCTGGCTGTTTATTTCGACCTGACAGCACCTGAAATGCTGGCCCGCCTGATGGTGCTGGAGCGCGAAGGCAAAGCGCAAAACCTGAATGGCTACTGGATGCCGGGTGGAAGCACCGAGCCCGTAGCGGTAACCAGCAAACTTACAGCGCTGGATATCAAGTTGCTCCAGTCTGTGCCGGTTGGCGTCTGGTTTGAGTGGCAGTCCCTGGCTGGTTTCGTTGATCGCCCTCGCTACCGCTGTGAACGTCTAGTGGCCGCCGGGTTTATGAATTCGAAGGTTACTAATCCTGGCAATCCGCACCACGGCACTAAATTCCAGAAAATCCGCGAGATGACCCGGTGATGCGAGAGATACCTGATTGCCCGGTCTGTGGTTCAACTGCGGAGTTTTATTTTCGGGATTACCAGGCTGGCGCCTGTTCCGGGGCCCTGAGATGCCCTTACGGACATCTCCGCGTACAGGATAGTTACTGGGCTGGTGGCAAGAGCAAATCGAAAATCCGGCTGATTGAAAAATGGTCTCAGCAGGTCGAACAGAAAAAAGGTGAAGTGAAAAATGGCTAAAAACTCGATCGACGCGTATGGCGCCAGCGGCAAAACCAACGTTCTGATGTTCGAACCGGAAAAGCTGCACCTTGTTACCGACAAAAACCATCTTCTCTACGATGAACGTATCAACCTGCCGATCGACGAAGGGATGGTTCTGAACATCAAGGAGCTGGGTGTACTGGAGCCTATCATCGTCTGGAAAGACCCTGAAACAGGTCTCACCTGCGTGGTTGTTGGCCGTCAGCGCGTTAAACATACTCTGGAGGCAAATAAGCTTCTTTTGAAAGAGGGTAAGGACCCGCTGCTTGTTCCCGGAGTCGTTAAGCGCGGATCCGCAAATCAGATGGCTAAATACATGGTCAGCGAAAACGAAATTCGCCGACCTGATACGCCGCTTGGCCGGGCTAAAAAAATGTCAGACGCGCTCGACCGCGGGCTCGATGAGGACGACATTGCGGTGTTGTTTGGCTGCAGCGTTCAGACCGTTCGAGCAACGCTCTCCCTTCTCGATGCCACTCAGGCCGTCAGGGAAGCGGTGGAGGCTGGCACAGTTACCGTTACCCAGGCGCGTCAGCTTGGCACGCTTCCCCCGGAAGAGCAGCGGGCAAAAGTGGCAGAAATCGAGCTAGCGACAGCTGGCACTACGGGCCACGAAAAAGCCCGTCGGCAGCGCCAGATTCTCGGTGAAGCAAAACCACGTCTGAAAACCCGTAAAGAAATCACAAAAGCCCTCGAAGGTGCCAGCGGTGAATACGCTGATGCTCTGCGCTGGGTGCTCGGGGAGGCTGTATGACTATCACATTACAGGCAGTAAACGAGCTCATCGCTTCCCTGGAGAGCGCAGGCGAGCTGTCGATCAGAGAGCAGAATTTCCTGAAGCTGGCGAAAGAGTTTAAGCAACTGGCAGCGGAGAATGTGGCGGCAAAAAAAATAATCAGCGAATGCCGGGAGTATTTCATTGCTGGAGTGATGAACCGCATCAGGCCAACGAATGAAGGCTACCTGCATATGATTTGCGACACGTTTGCAGACGAAACCCCCGCCACCGACGCAGCGATTGCCGGGATTAAGGCTGATGCGATTACCGCTTCTTTGGATGCCTGCTCCGATTATCTCGATACAGACTGCGTTATGGAAAGGCTTGATATCAGCTACGAAGAAGCCGAGAAGCGAACCTCTGGGGCAATCGAGTTTCATGATGCGATGGTCAATTTTGCAAACCAGCTGCGCGAGGGGGCCGACAAATGAGCAACTTTGATACTTCATCGCAAGTTAAGGCTCGCAAGTTACATCGCTGCTGTGAGTGTCACGGCGCTATTAATCCAGGCGATACCTACGAGAAAGCGTTTATTGTCCAGGATGGCGATGCCAGCAACTTCAAGACATGCCAGAAATGCACAGAAGCGCGTGACTGGCTGCTTAACGAAACTGATTGGCCTGACGATATCGACGGCGAAGGGCATTCGTATTTCTTCACGATGCTGCGTGGCCACCTTCGTGAGCAAGGCCGTGAAGGCGACCGCAAATACGCATTTCGCGCATATCGGCTTGTCGTCCTGATGGATAAGCGCCGCATGGCTTATGCCAACGCATACAACGCTGAGACCGTGAAAATCCGCGATTCTCTTGCTCAAGGAGTCTCAGCATGACAACTGATATCACCGAACTGGCGCAGAGAGACATCAACGCAGGACCGCAATTCTCTTTGCGGAAAACGACCTGAAAAACACAGAGCAAGGGATAAAACAATAAAACGCAAACAAGATATTTGTTATCAACAAATCACAGGTTTGTATTTATGCGAATGATAACCAGAAAGAAGCCCGCCTTTACTGAGCTGTATCAGACCGGCGTACTGACGCGCATAGCCGCGGTAAAAAGTCCTGATGGCGGAGGTTGGCGATTGTTCGGCTTGTGGCGGGGGAAGGAAATAGCAGTGTTTGTGGAGGCTGCTCGCGGAGGGATTCGCGAGTGGTCTGGGCTGGACTACCTTGCTAACTTCTGCGCGAGCTGCGGCATTAGCCTGTGGGAAGTTCACAGCAAGGTCGCCGAAAAATCCCCTCAATGAGACCCCGCTTCGGCGGGTTTGTTTAATCATAAGAAAATCTTGAACATTTCTATTCATTATGTGAGTTAATAGGGGGTTGCACGCTATCCAAAATATGCATCACCCATTCTTATGGTTTTTTATGCTGCATAGTACAGAATTGTAATCGTTAAGCTCTGAAGTTACATGAAGACCTTTAGTTAGGTTAAATAGGGGGTTGCGCACAACACAAAATGTGCATTCTTTGTCGCGGTAGTGTTTTCTGCTGCTCAATTTTTCATGCAATTAATTAAATCCTGAAATTGGCTAAATTCTTCTATCTGGGGGTTGCGCAAGAGAAAAAATGTGAATGACTTTTTTTATATTTTTTGCTTTCATTTAAGATATTAAATTTATTGATTTTTATATTTTTATTTTCATTTTCCCTATCCCGTGAAAATAGGGTCTTGATGGGCGATTTAAATATGTCATTGTATTCCAGAACGTCGCGAGTTCATTTTTAGCCATCCCTGTACAGGAAAAGCAAAAACCAATATTTATGGAATAATCACAAGGTGCTAACTAATGAGTGAGAAAGAGATTATTGAAGCAATTCGCATTCTGGGGCGTTATGTCGTTGATAGTCTGCCAGGGGGGATTTTTGTTCTTACCCCATTAGAGGATGGGGAAATCATAAATACCGAGGAATCTCACAAGCAATGCAAAAGCTTCTTCCGGAAGAAGAAAAGCTGATTTATACTAATCACTTCGGCTGAACACCGAACCTATCGCGCCATCACCGGAGAAAAGTGATGACGCAAAAACGCAGCAACCTCATTCAACGCCGTGCCTTTGTGCGCGGTGTTTCTGTTTGTCTGTCGCACCAGGGCGGTGCGATATGAGCAAATCCAAAACCAAGGCTGAAAAGCTCCATCTGAGCCGCGTAGCTGCATTGGGCTGCATCGTATGCCGGAACCTCAATTACGGCGAATCGCCTGCTGAAATCCATCACTGCAGCTCTGGTACTGGCTTGTCTGTCCGCGCTGATAACTTCCATGTCATTCCGCTATGCCATGCCCATCACCGTACTGGTGGCTACGGCGTTGCTATTCATGCTGGCCGTAAGTCATGGGAAGAAAAGTTCGGCACTGAGGCTGAGTTACTGAGTCAGGTACTCCAGGAGCTGGGGGAGACCGTGAATGACTAATTTTTACTGTGAAGCCCTTACGGCGCTGCGTTCAGCACCTCATCACTATTTAAAAGAAGTCGGCGACCAATGGCGGACCCCGGATCTGCTGTTCTGGGGTATTAACGCGATGTTTGGCCCGCTGATGCTGGACCTGTTCGCAGACGACATCAATGCAAAATGCCCCGTCTGGTTTACCGCAGAAGATAACGCGCTGACACAGGACTGGTCAGGGCGTCTGGCTGAACTCGGCGGCGCAGCTTACGGAAACCCGCCTTACAGCCGCTCTCAGTACCACGAAAAGCAAGCCATCACTGGCATGACGCACATCATGAACTATGCAGCTGCGCAACGAGAGAAGGGCGGTCGCTATGTCTTCCTGGTGAAGTCAGCAACAAGCGAAACGTGGTGGCCGGAAGATGCGGATCACGTCTGTTTTATTCGTGGGCGAATTGGTTTCGATCTGCCCGAGTGGTTTAAGCCAGCCGACGACAAACAAAGGCCGACCAGTGCGTTTTTTGCTGGCGCCATTGTCGTTTTTGATAAGTCATGGGCTGGCGAGAGGTTTAGTTACATCAATCGAGCGGTGCTTGAAGCTAAGGGCCGCGCATTTATGTCACTGGCGCAGTTTGCTGCTGGTAAGGGAGATATTGCATGACACCACTTCAACGCCGCAGACAAAACACCGCTATGTCAGAGGTCGCGATCGCCACGCACAAACGATACCTTGGGCGCCCTGAGTTATTGACTGGTATCCAGTCAGCCTGGATTAAGTCGCTACTTACAGTATGGGGGGAGAGCCAGCGAGGGGAGACATACCCACGTAAGCCCACAGCACACTCTTGCTGGTGGTCAGTTAAGGGGGAGAGATGGTCAGATAAAGCGTTAGAGCGCTTTACCGCTGCAATTGAGCAGGCAAGGGCAGAGGGCTTTCGTGGTCCGAATGCTCTGAAGCGTGCGCAGGTCATTCTCTGGCCAAAGCAGGAGAGCAGCGTGATAGATACCGCCATCAGCAACGACGACGCTGAATTCATGGAGAAGTGCGTACTGGACGCCTTTGAGGTTACCGACCCGATTTACATCGTCGGAATGAGTTACTACACAACCCGAAAAAAAATATCAGACATAACCAGAGAGCTTCAAAAGCTGGCGCCCTGGCTGACGGCGGACCAGTCGAGAGAGCGCGTGAAATGGTGCCTCAAGATATTTCAGGGGAAGGCATTTTTAGCCGCCCGCAAAAACCTGAGAAGTTAGTCGCTTTAGCTTTTTGTGCTCTTAATTGAAATTAACATTGATTTTCACCCAGAAGTTTAGATAATTCATTCATGCTTGGCAGAGCTGCGCCGCGATGGCAGCGATGAGAAGCGACAATTTGAACATGACGAAAGCCCCGCCCTTGCGGGGTTTTTGCTTTCCGGCGATACGACAGGGGTATTCGCGAGATGCATTGCATCAGTGCCCCTGTCATATCGTCGTAGAGCAGCACCCACAACACCTAAGCCTCGGTACTCGCCGGGGCTTTTTTGTGTCTGCAATCCGGTCAGGGCTCTTGGGTAGATACGTGCTGCACGACACGTTAAAGCCCTTCCGCGCAGAGCCCTGAACCAGATTGAAGTTACTCAGCAATAAGAAAACTGCATGTCATCATTTGCTTATATCTTATTGACCAGAAAATTAACATGTTGTTAATCTATTCGTGTGGTGAATCCCCCTATGCGGAGGGGCGACCAGTCACTTACAGTGATCTGTAAATGCAGCGCGGGCCATGTCGACTGGGACATGCTCACCGGGAGGCACCCGGCACCATAATGCAATGCTACATGAGCTATTTGATAGTGGGGTTGCCGTTTCGGCTTCTCCAGCTATGTTTAAAAGGTAGTAACGGAAAACGAGCGCTCTCCTGGTAAATTGGTAGCTCGGACTATTAGGTGCGCCTCGAACCGTTGAAGAATCAGTATTGCCTACCTTCTGCCCGCCCCTCTGAGCGGGCTTTTTTTCGCCTGATTAAGGCATTGCTACAAACCATAAGACATTTAAGGGCTGCGCTTTAGCGTGGCCTTTTTTTATTTTCAGGGTCGCGGGAATCACCATCGACGCTTTGTTGGTAAATCAGCCCGACGGCCCTGAACCTTTTACTGACTACAGATAGCACCCCGAACATTATCGGAGGTGAGAGATGCAACGTATGAACCCAACCGATGGTCACAATCTGCCTTACTGGTGGTCAGCCTTGCTTGGTATCTTTTCCGTCCTGAGTCTGCAGGATTATGTCTTCATCATTGGCGCCCTGATCTCTGCCTTCTTCACAATCAAGACGTATTACGCAAAGCGCAAGGAAGAGCGAGAGCGACTGGATGAAGAGAAAAAACGCACGCAACTGTTGGCCAGTTATCTGGCTGATGTCTCCGCAAAGCCTGGAGGTGACCGTCCGGCTTCAGCCGAAGTGGTAACCGAGGCCTTGAAGCGGATCGCAAGTGATACACAGGGGTGAGCATGACGCCATCAATGAGGAATAAACTGATTGGCGTGATCGCCGGCGGTGGTGGCGCCATAGCCATTGCATCTGCGCTCATCACTGGCCCAGCCGGTAACGATGGTCTTGAAGGTGTGCGGTACAACCCCTATCAGGATGTGGTAGGCGTCTGGACTGTCTGCTATGGCCACACTGGCAAAGATATCATGCTCGGCAAGAAGTACACCGAGGCCGAATGCCGTGCCCTTCTCAGTAAAGACCTGAACACCGTCGCTCGCCAGATTGACCCATACATCCAGAAGCCGATCCCCGAAACAATGCGCGGGGCTCTGTACTCATTCGCGTATAACGTCGGCGCTGGCAACTTCCAGACCTCCACACTGCTGCGCAAAATCAACCAAGGCGACCAGAAAGGTGCATGTGATCAGCTGCGCCGCTGGACCTACGCCAAGGGTAAGCAGTGGAAAGGCCTGGTAACTCGCCGCGAGATTGAGCGCGAAGTTTGTCTGTGGGGGCAGAAATGAAGATAAAGTTTGAGCGTTCAATTGCTCATTTTGCAAAAGACCTGAAGCCAACGCATGGCCCCCAGAAATGGCCATGGTGGCGCTGGGTTTCCTTCGGGCTAGTACCGATCGCAGTTTGCAGCCCCTCATATGGACTGCGCCTGTGGATGTACACCCGCTGGGGCGCTGGCTACGTGGGAATCTATTTCGACAGGCGGATAAAACAATGAGCCGATTAACCGCCATTATCAGCGCCGTTGTGATCTGCCTGGTTGTTTGCCTTGGGTGGCTGGCAATGCATTACCACAATGCTGCTGCTGAGCAGAAAACCCGAGCTGATGGCGCCGAGCAGCAGGTAAACGCAGCTCAGGCGATCACATCCAACGTTCTGACCACCATGACCATCTTTAACACCATCGTCGAGGCCAATCAGCATGCAAAAGAGCAGATCGCACTGGACGCATCGGGAGCCTCGGCTGATATCCGGGTTGCTGTTGCGAATGATGATTGCACTAATCGGCCTGTGCCTGCTGGCGCAGTTAAGCGGCTGCAACAATTCGCGAACGGTCTACGTCAAAGTGCCGGTGGTCCCGTTACCGGCGAGCCTGACAGCTGACACCCCGCAACCGGAAATCCCTGACAACCTGACGTGGGGCCAGAGCCTGGATTTAAACGTCAGCCTGCTATCAGCGCTTGGGCAGTGCAACCGGGATAAGGCTGACATCAGGCAAGCAGAGAAGAAACGAGCCTCGCAATAGCGGGGCTTTTTATTACCAGAAGCAGGAGAAGAAAATGTTTACCGTTAAGCAGATTATTAACAACGCCACCTCATTGTATGAGGCAAAAGAAATCACCGTTGCTCGTCCTGGTTCTGAGCAATGGCGTCAGGCTTTTGCCCTTGCTGATGAACTGGAGGCTCTGGCGCCTGACATCATTGAACACATCCCAATGTCCTATGAGGACCAAGATATGACGAAACCAGTTGGCGATGAGCATCAACTAACTGTCGAGCGTACTGGAGCAAACCGGGCTGATTGCATTGCCATTATTTGTTCAGGTATTCCTTCACCAGCTTTCCCGGACATCCCTGAGCTTGGTGGTGTTGGCTACCAGTTCCTTTACAAGGGCGATCAGATTTACATCACTAACAGCCACGGCTCGACTATTGAAACCGTGAAGTAGGGTATTACAGAGCCACCTTACGAGATGGCTCGATAATGCTTACCCGACAAGAAGCATAGATCTGGTGTCAACCAAAGAGGTGATCCACATCTTGACGGCTCGCAAAGACGAGAAGTGGCGGCGCAACTCTGAGAAGAAGTGGCAATGTTGCGGTTATAAAACTCTTTAAATGCCCGTCACGGGGCAATTCAACCACAGAGCCTTGCGGGGTGAGTCTATGGGGTAAGCAGTGATGCTTTCACTCTGTGGGCTGCTTTTATCCGCGTGAACTTAGGCTCACCACCGAAAGGGATAGAGGTTAATGATGTCAGAAGATATTTTTCCTATTTTTTGTAAAGACTACGTTTTGAATGGTCGTACCATGTCTATCCATTTAGCCGGTTGCAACGAGGAAATAAGAGGTAATTGTGGTTCCATAACCATCAAAAAATATGTCGTGTATATTATTGATGAAATTGATGGTGACCTGGTCGTTTTTCATGAGTTTAGAGAAGATAATATTGAAGGAGCTATTTCTCTTTATGAACGGTTGATTGCAATTTCCGTTGCTACAAACGAAACGGAGGGCTGATGTTCTATTACATCTGGAATGGCTTATTAATCCTCGTCACCATAGGCTTACCTATTGTTTTGATGATTGCTTCAAACGGTGCTCAGCCTACTTTTATGTCCTGCCGCGAAATGCGTGCCCGCTACGGTACTCCTCAGAAGAAACTGAAGGGCAATAACAGCGCCTGATAACTTCGCTTACTCTGGAACAAGCTTATGGCTACGATTAAGGATTTATCCCGGCAACTTCAGACGTTGCAGAAGCAAATCCCCTATGCCACAGCTCAGGCTATGACAGCCGTTGTTCGTCAGATTGCAGCAGCGCAAAAAGTAGCTTTGGGTCGGAAGCTGGAATCGCCAACGCCGTTCACGGTCAATGCAGTGGGTTCTTCAGGGGCCCGCAAGAACGATCTTCGCGCAAAGGTTTATGTACGAGATATCGCTGCAGGTTACCTGGAGCCTTTTGAGTTTGGCGGCGATCATAAGCTGAACAGTTCTGCTCTGCTTAACCCCAAAAATATCAAGCTGAACAAATACGGCAACATGCCGCGAAATAAACTTTCGCAGTTGAAAGCAAAGTCAAATGTTTTTATTGGCGATGTGAACAATGTCAATGCGGTCTGGCAACGTCGTAAACCAAAACCGGCGAAGAAGAAGAGGGCTAAGCGCTCCCCCAATGGCACGCGCAGGCCTAAACCAAAACAGCGGCCACCTAAGCTGCTGGTGAGGTTTGGTGATGCCCTTCCTGTAACGCCTGTATTGGGGTATATGGACCGCTCGAAGGCTATGGCAGAAGCGTTGATGCCTGCTGCATTGAGTCGTGCCATAGCTGATGCCATAAGGACGGCAAAATAATATTCTTTTATTGGCTTGGGCAACCTGCTTAACTGTGGCAATAAGCCATTCAGTCAATAAGGGAATTTATGAACGCGAAACTAGCGCTATGTCTGCTCGTCTTACCGTTGTATTCATATGCAATGACCTGTCCTCAAGGAGTTGGGTTTTCTGCTCCACAGGGTGGTTTAAAAGGAGAAGAACCATACTTCTTCACGCCTGAAGGCATTTGTCTCAACGGTCACGATATTAGCCAGCAATTGAAGCGTTATCCTGATGATAAAATTACCGGCGCATTTTCCTTGGGAAAGGGGGATGGTTCGCTGTTCTTTGTCAGTGTCTACAGTGAAGATAATTATCATGGGAGAGTCATCCTTCTATCGGATACCGATAAAGGGGCTGGCTATGTAGTCATCTATCAGAACCAGCCTGGCATTAGAACAAAGAATCCAGAAGAGTCAGTAGAAAACCTTACCATTAATTATTTTGATAACCAGACATCGACTCTTTACTTCAGTGCTGATGCCTGGGCTCAGGCGAGAGCCTTACATGCTATTACATGGGTAAACCCTTCAGAGCCTCTAAAAGTGACCGAAAGGTTTGTTCATGACGGTACGTTTCAGGGTGTCTTCAATGGCATGCCTATGGTGTCTACGATTGCGCATGATGATAAGGGAGCGTACTTCCCCTCTTACGTACTTCGAACCGACGGTTCAATATTCTGCACCCTCAACACCCGCGAGAAGCTTTGGCAACTGACGCCATCATGCCTTTCACCCGGAGATGACTATCGGGAAAGATGAGGTCAACCGAAGATGAGAATCATTATCAAAAATGGGTCCTTCCTGAGGCTTTTGTAAGGCACGGGCATTGCGCGCCGCAGTGTTTTCCTAGCTACAAGTTTTCAAATTTGGGTAACAGGTAACAGTTACATTTTGTTTCATTTGCAGGTTTGTTTCTGTTTATAAAAGAATTTCCGAAAAATTATTTGTTACCCATGTTGTTACCTTCTCTTCCAGGGTAACAGATTTGGGTAACAGACTTAGGTAACTCAGAGGTAACAATGAACCAGTCTGATTTTGCCAAACTCCACAATGTCAGTCGCAAAACAGTCACGATGTGGAAAAGCAGGGGATGGCTGATCATGTCTGGCGATGACATTGATGTTGCTGCTTCAAACGCACAGTTGGAAAAATACAGAAAATCCGTCAACCGTCCCTCTAAAAACGACGCACTGCCGCCAGCCAAAAAGAACATTACCCCTACGCTGCCGGTCCTGAATGATCGTGATGATAATGGTCTTCCATCACTGGAAAACATTGCCAAGGATTTCATTCTGGAAAACGGCGCAGAGTTATCACTCGATGAGGCGCGTCGTGTAAAAGAAAACTACCTGGCACTACTGACAAAATTAGAGTTTCAGCAAAAAGATGGTCAGCTCATTGAAATGACTGTAGCCGAGGAGGTTCTTTTCAACGCCTTTCGCCAACAGCGTGATTCCTGGCTCAACTGGCCGTCAAGGGTGGCGCCGTTAATGGCTGCTGATCTTGGCGTACCGGCAGACAGGATGACAGAGGTGCTGATTGAACATGTCCACAAACATATCTCAGTCCTCGGAGAGCCAGAATTTAACCCAGCAGAAGACTGAAAGACTTCTTCTGAGCGTCAGAAAAGGCTGGACCCCACCTCCGCGTATCAGCGTTCCTCAATGGGCTGATGATTACCGCAAGCTGGCAAAAGAGGCTGGGAGTACATCGGGGAAATGGGAAACCTCAACTGTAGAAGTTGCTCGCGGACCAATGCTTGCCGCGACTGAATCAGGGGTCCATATCATTACGGTGATGTGTTGCACACAGTTAATGAAGACTGCGTTGCTGGAAAACCTTTTTGGGTATTTTGCACACCTTGATCCATGTCCAATTTTGCTTCTGCAGCCGAAAGAAGAAGCTGCAGAGCAGTTCTCAAAAGAACGTATTAGCCCTCTGGTCAGAGTTACTCCGGTGCTTCGTAAAATCATCGGCGATACAAAACAGAAAAGCTCAAAAGAAACCATCCTTTATAAATCTTTTACCGGCGGTTTTCTGGCTCTCGCCGGTGCTGGTAGTCCCGATAACCTCGCACGCCGACCAATCCGCGTACTCCTGGCGGATGAGGTGGATAAATACCCGATTACTCGCGAGGGGGATCCTATTGCTTTGGCAGAGGAGCGAACGGCGACATTTGGCCTGACATGGCTCTCTGTAAGGGCTTGCTCTCCAACAGTAGAGGATGAGAGCCGGATTGCTGACAGTTATGAAGAGTCAGATCAGCGAAGAGCTTCTGTAGTCTGTCCACATTGTGGCCATCGTCAGTTTCTTGACTTTTTTAAGCATGTCCAGTGGCCAAAAGACGGCGATAAGCACCTGACAAAATCGGCGATGATTCACTGCGAATGTTGCGGTGCTGGCTGGTCTGAGGGTGAGAGACTCCGGGCGTTGCAGACTATACGCTGGCATCAAACCAAGCCGTTTGAATGTTGCGGATCCCGTCATTCACCATTAATGGCGTATGACCAGAGATGGCACGAAAACGATGATGGTAGCGTTGATGCAGTATGGCGCTGGTCAGAATCAGAGCGGCATGCTGTGTATCGGGCCATCTGCCCGGACTGTGGAGCCGAAGCGCTGGATAACCATCACGCCGGTTACCAGGCGTCAAAGCTGTTTAGTCCCTGGCAGAAAGACAAGCCGTCAGATATTGCAAAGAAATACCTCGATGCGAAAGGGGATCCGGATAAGGAACAGGCCTGGTGGAATACCCAGATGGGATTGCCACACCGTCCGAACCATGGCAAACAGCTCCCGGTTGATGTTCTGCTGGCGCGCCGCGAAGTCTTCCCGGCCGTCGTCCCTGATGGCGTGGCATTGTTAACTGCTGGCGTTGATACCCAGGATGATCGATTCGAAATCACGATCACCGGATGGGGAAGGGATGAAGAGTCATGGTCTGTTTCTCACGATGTGATTTATGGCGATCTGGAAACAGAGGAACCCTGGAAACGACTGGATGCGTACCTGAAGCAGATATGGCGGCGTGGCGACGGCCGCGGGCTGAATATTCTGGCTGCATGTATGGACTCCGGCGGTCACCACACCCAAAAGGTTTATGAGTTCTGCAAAGATCGCCTTGGGCGCCGTATCTGGGCTATCAAGGGTGAATCTGCTCAGGGTGGCAAGCGTAATCCTGTCTGGCCAACCAAGCGTCCGACGTCGAAAAGCAAGGCCAGCTTCAGGCCAATTATTCTTGGTGTGAACTCTGCGAAAGACGTCGTGCGCGGGCGTCTGCATCTTGAACCTCCGGCTTTAGGTGCTGCCGCTGCGGGCTATATGCACTTCCCGGATGATCGCGATCTGGGATATTTCAATCAGCTGCTGGCCGAGAGACTGGTTTATAAAGTGGTGGCCGGTCAGCGATTCAGTATCTGGGAGCCTATTCCCGGTAGGGCAAACGAAGCGCTCGACTGTCTTGTTTATAGCTATGCCGCTCTGTGTGGTCTCAAGCATATGGGGTTAAAGCTCAACGTTCGGGCAGCAAACCTCGAAGCCAACCCCGAGAAATTCTTACCGCCGCCATCCGTGCCAGAAGAAAAAATCAGTTACGAACTACCCGGGGCAGTTGTTGATGAACCTGCTACCGTCAAGCGTAAGAAAATCTCTAAACTCCTGCCGCAATAAGGAAAACCATGTTCAACCGGAATACCAGTCTGCTGGCTGGCTCAATGACTGATGAGCAGCTCAGGGACGCCCTGCAGAAAGCTCAGCAGGCATATATTGATTTAACAACCGGGAGTCGCGGTGTTTCATTTTCCTATTCGCAGGGAGACGGGACACGGTCGGTATCTTATCAGCAAAGCTCCCTGGCTGACCTGCTGGCGCTGATTCAGTTACTACAGGCTCAGCTGGGTATCGTCGCCAGACCACGGAAGCCAGTGAGGTTTCGATTCTGATGAATAAAGTGCAAATTCTTGGCCCGGATGGTACCCCGTATCGTTCCGCACGGCCCAGCATGCTGACCGGTGGCAGTCGGATACCCTATGACGCTGCTGATTCGTTCAGTGATCAACTGGCGAACTGGCAACCGGCATTATGGTCTCCGGACAACGAAATAAACATTTATCGCGATCGCATTGTTTCCCGTGCACGTGATTTGGTTCGAAATGACGGTTGGGCATGCGGCGCCATTACGCGTCTGCTGGATAATGCTGTTGGTGCTAATTTCCGGCCTATTATGAAACCCGATTATCGGGTGCTACGTATGGTCACCGGGAATAAAGCCTTTGATTCTACGTGGGCTGAAGAGTACGGAAAAGCGCTGGAGGCCCACTGGCGCACGTGGGCCTATGACACTGGCCGATACTGTGATGTTGAGCGCAAGCTAACCATCCCTCAGATGCTTCGCCTGGCCTTTAGGCACAAGCTTATTGATGGTGATGCGCTGCTTCTTCTCCAGTACCGGCCTGACAGATTAGGTCCGGGAAGAGGGCGTTACGCTACCACAGTTCAGGTCGTCGATCCCGACAGACTTAGCAACCCTCAGCAGAATTTCGACATGCCAAATATTCGCGGCGGTGTCGAAATTGATGAAGACGGCGCGCCAGTGGCTTATCACATTCGTGAAGCGCATATCGGCGACTGGTGGAGCGGCGCCAAAACTATGACATGGCGGCGCATACCCAGGGAAACCTCCTGGGGTCGTCCTCATGTTGTTCATGATTTTGACCATGAGCGGGGTGCTCAGCATCGTGGTAACGGTATCCTGACGCCGGTTGTTCAGCGTCTGAAAATGCTTGTTAAGTATGATCAAAGCGAACTGGAAGCCGCCATTCTGAATGCCATTTTTGCCGCCTATATCGAGTCACCGTACGATTCTGAAATGGTTCAGGCCGCGATGGGGGAGAGTTTTGATGACACCAGTTTGGGGGCCTATCAGGATGGCCGAGTGGAATTTCACAATGACCGCCGGCTGACTCTGCAAAATGGCGCCCGGATGCCAATTCTTTACCCTGGTGAAAAAATCACAACGGTTAACGCTGCCAGGCCGTACAGCAATTTTGAGGTGTTCGAATCGGCCGTGCTGCGTAACTTCTCGTCCGGTACCGGACTTTCTCCGCAGCAGGTCACTCAGGACTGGTCAGATGTTAACTACAGCTCCGCGCGATCGTCATTGCTGGAAGCCTGGAAAACACTGACCAGACGCCGTGATGATTTTTCCATGGGTACCGCTCAGCCTTTATTGACGGCCTTTGTTGAAGAAGTCCACGACAATGAGGATTTACCTCTTCCATCTGGTGCCCCAGATTTTATCGACGCACGCGCAGCATATTCCCGCGCGCGCTGGATGGGGCCTGGTCGCGGGTGGGTGGATCCGGTTGCAGAGAAAAAAGGTGCCATTCTTGGTCTGGATGCAGGTCTATCAACGCTTGAAATTGAAGTGGGTGAAAACGTCGGCGAAGACTGGGAAGAAGTGCTTGATCAGCGTCAGCTGGAGATTGAGTCATGCCTGAAGAGAGGGCTTCCACTTCCAAGCTGGGCGCAGGCTGATAAATTCGCCAACCAGACTATTACCGATCCGGAGGAAAAGTGAATCTACCTCATCTGGCCCAGCGATTATTTAATACGCCGCTGGCGCTACACCCAAGTAAAGCCGAAGTCATTATGGCATCCGTGATGGATCGATTTGGCATCACCAAAATCGAATCGTCTCTGGCTATGGATGATGACTGGTACAGCTTTGATGACAGCCGTGGGAGGGAGTCACGGAACGACCCGGGCTATGAGAACGTGCTGGGTATTGCAGTTATTCCTATCAGCGGAACGCTGGTGCAGAAGCTAGGCAGTCTGCGCCCTTATAGCGGCATGACTGGTTATGACGGGATCCGCCAGGCCTTTCTCACTGCTATGGAAGACCAGGATGTTTCAGGTATCTGCCTGGATATTGACTCGCCCGGTGGTGAGGTCGCGGGTTGTTTCGACCTGGTTGATGTTATTTACAGCTCGCGAGGGAAAAAGCCTATTCATGCCATTCTGACAGAAAGCGCTTATTCCGCCGCCTACGCTATCGCCAGCGCAGCTGACCATATTTCTGTTCCGCGAACCGGTGGAGTGGGATCGATTGGTGTTATCACCATGCATCTCGACTGGACGCAGCGAATTAAAGATGACGGGCTGAAAGTGACCATTATTACTTTCGGCAGCCGTAAAGCGGAGGGATCGCCATTGCGCGAACTTTCTGAAGAGGCGTTCAATGCCATCCAACAGGATATTAATGCCATGGGGGAATTGTTCGTAAATACCGTCGCCAGGAATCGTGGCATAAGCGCGAAGGTGATTAAAAGTACTCAGGCCGCCTGTTTTATGGCTGCTGATGGTGTGGAACTTGGACTGGCTGATGAGGTGTGTCCTCCTGATGCTGCGTTCAGAAACTTACTTGAAAAAACAGGAGCCTGAAATGGCGAAGAAAAAGACATTTAGTTTTGCTCATCTTATTGGCCGTGGC
>OGXV01000820.1_pt1 | contig 19697 bp, 25 predicted proteins | sample 1576391 | NCBI WGS metagenome assembly OGXV01 (sample SAMEA3541586, study PRJEB24748) | human gut metagenome | biome: human gut; feature: human-associated habitat; material: faeces | place: China | collected 2012 | reverse complement strand
TCACCAGAACGGTGGTGATGGCGAGATCAGAATAGCGCTGGGGCCTTCCTCGTGATGAAGGCGTTGCCGACTCATACCAGGCCTGAATCGCCTCATCATCCAGCCAGAAAGTGAGGGAGCCACGGTTGATGAGAGCTTTGTTGTAGGTGGACCAGTTGGTGATTCTGAACTTTTGCTTTGCCACGGAATGGTCTGTGTTGTCGGGAGGATGCGTGATCTGATCCTTCAACTCAGCAAAAGTTCGATTTATTCAACAAAGCCAATTCCAGTTTATATTTACCGCCGTCATTGCCCAGATCGATATTGAAGACCGACTTCGCATTGCCCGCTTTTTCGCCATTAATATGGACCGCCAGATAATCAAAGAACATTTCCGGGGTCATGGCGCGGACGGTGTCCGGGCTGGCGGTGTTCGGGGTCGGACCTTTCACCACGCCGTTGCGCAGTTCCTGGGCGCCGGTAAGGTAGAAATTACGCCACGGGCCGGACTCCGCCTGATAGCCTAATTGCTCCAGGGCATCGGCTTCCAGATGACGCGCCTGCTGGTTGTTAGGGTCGGCGAAGACGACTTTGCTCACCACCTGGGCAACCCAGCGGTAGTTACCCTGGTCGTAATCCTCTTTCGCTTTCTTCAGGATGGCATCCGCGCCGCCCATGTACTCGACGAACTTCTTCGCCGCTTCTTCCGGCGGCAGTTCGTCAAGGGTGGCCGGGTTGCCGTCGAACCAGCCGAGATACAGCACGTAGGTGGCCTTCACATCGTGGCTGACCGAGCCGTAGTAACCGCGGTTAGCCCAGGTATTGGCGAGGCCGTCCGGCAGCTTAAAGTTAGCGGCGATTTCATCGCGGGTCAGGCCTTAGTTCGCCATCCGCAGGGTCTGGTCGTTGATGTAACGATACAGGTCACGCTGACTCTTCAGCAGGTTAACCACGTTCTCGTTGCCCCAGGTCGGCCAGTGGTGCTGGGCCATTATGATCTCAGCCTTATCGCCCCAGCGAACGATCGCCTGGTTGATATATTTCGACCACGGCAGCGGCTCACGGATCTTCGCCCCGCGCAGCGAGTAGGTGTTATGCAGGGTGTGGGTGACATCCTCTGCGGATTCGATCAATTTCTTCTCTTCGATATACCACAGCATTTCTGACGGCGCTTCGGAGCCTGGCGCCAGCATGAAGTCATAGGTCAGGCCGTCGATCACCTCTTTCTGGCCATCCTTATCAATGATGTTGGTTGGCGCAATCAGGGTGACGGTGCCTGCCGAGGTGGTAGTCCCCAGGCCCGCGCCCACCTGGCCTTTAGCGTCCGGCTTCAGCAGGTTGCCGTACATATAGCTGGCGCGGCGGCTCATGACGTTCCCGGCCATGATATTTTCCGCCACCGCCGCTTCCATAAAGCCGGACGGCGCGTAGATTTTTACTTTACCCGCTTTGACGTCGGCTTCATCCACCACGCCGCGCACGCCGCCGTAGTGGTCAACGTGGCTGTGGGTGTAGATCACCGCGACGACCGGTTTTTTACCCCGGTTTTTATAGTAGAGATCCATGCCGACTTTGGCGGTTTCAGCTGAGACCAGCGGGTCTACGACGGTGATCCCCTCTTTACCCTCAATGATTGTCATATTGGAGAGATCGAGGTTGCGGATCTGGTAGACCCCGTCGGTGACTTCAAACAGGCCGCTGATGTTGATCAGCTGCGACTGACGCCACAGGCTCGGGTTTACGGTTTCGGGCGCTTTTTCCCCTTCTTTAATGAAGGCGTACTGGCCCGGATCCCAGATGACATTGCCCTGTTCGCCTTTGATGACCTCTGGCGGTAGGGCGGCAATAAAGCCTTTATGCGCATTGGTGAAATCGGTGTTATCGGAGAAGGGGAGTTGGTTGTAGAGGGCATCGTTCGCTTTTTTGGTCGCTTCGGTTGCCTCTTTGGCTGACGTATCTGCCCAGGCGGCGAAAGCGAGACTACTTAACATGCCCGCTAACGCTAACCCTTTCACTATCGGGGTTAATTTCATTGCAATCCTCATTTATTGCATGGTTCGTTCGGTTTTACCGATTTAACGCAGGTGACTGTTTGTTACAGATTTTTTAAATATAACCACACATTTACATTCATCCAGTTTTGCTTGCAAAAAACAGATTTTTAATCAGAAATTACGCCTTTTGTATTAGCTGGCGAACGGGGAAAAAAAGCCGGTCAGCTTGTGTTACACCGCCACATTTCGTACCCTGCTTCAGGAAAATGTTGTACCGCTTTTATGACTCGGGGTGCCCTTCTTCGTTGAAGGCTGAGAAATACCCGTACCACCTGATCTGGATAATGCCAGCGTAGGGGGTTAATTTTTTATATAATTCATTGCGTTACATAAGCTTCTGTTCATTTTCCTGTATGAACTGTAACAGAGGCAGTGTTGATTTTGCTTACCAAACGTATCCGCTATACCTTCCTTCGGGACTCTATCTACTACATTCAGTTTTGCCTTCCAGATGGGAAAATGTTTAGGCGCTCTCTGAACACTGATAGCCATCGTGAGGCCAGTGTGTTGATGATAGCTTTAATGCCTTTTATCCTTCAGGTTAAGAATCGCCAGTTAACTCCAGAAGCTCTCTGTCTCCAGCTTAACGCGCTTAACACTAATCGAATGCTTGAAAGGGCAGCTAGAGCTTTCCCGCTCTCTATGCCGCTCTCCCTTCCTCCAGAGAAGCAGATAGAGCAAAAGAAGGGGCTGCATTTAGGAGAAGCTTGGGCGCAATACAAACATGAGCGGGGGAAGGGTTGGACTGCTGCTATCCACTCTGCAAATGAGCGCTATATGGAAGTGTTATTAACCATACTTGGAGATGATAGGGATGTAGCTACCATCACAAAGCGGGACATAAAGCAGGTGATGGAGGTGGTAGAAGGCCTCCCTAAGCGAGTCATACAGCCTTACAGGTCTATGAATATAAAACAGCTCATTGCTTGCGATGTGCCGGAGGAACACCTGATAGGGACGGAGGCGATTCACAAGCATTTAAAAATTTATAAATCTTTGTTTAAAACATTTTTGGTGGAAGAAAAGGACGTACTTACAGCATCCCCTACAGATGGTGTCATAGCTCCGCCGTCTAGCGCTCGCTATGGGGCTTATACAAATAGTGAGATGAAGAGCTTTGTCAGTTATGCAATCGAAGAGGCCAAGCCTGAATGGCTCAAATGGATTATCCTACTTCTTGCGTATACAGGAGCAAGAAGGGGAGAGATTGCCACCCTCACTAAATCACAAGTGAGATATGACGATGATAGTAATCGTCACTATCTACTCATTACGGACGGAAAAACTGAGAACGCAGCGAGGGAGGTTCCTCTCCATAACCATCTTATTGATTTAGGTTTTCTGGATTTTGCTGCAAGCAAGAAGACGGAGCTTTTCAGTGAAGTAGCGGGAACCAATATGGCTAAGATTGGTAAGGTGATGTCAGATATCAGGGAAGAGCTTAACATCCCATACAGAGACATCCACAACCAGCGGAGGATAGTGCATAGCTTTAGACATAGCGTTGTTACAGCGGCCACTGGATGGATGAATGACATTACTCACTTGCAGCAAGTAGTAGGGCATGAGAAGACGGGGACAGGCATAACGCGCAGGTATATCCACACCTTCCCACTGTCCGTTGTATGCCATATCATTGATGGACTTAACTGGCGTTAACTATCAAATTTTAATGCGAAGTAAATTGAAGAAAGGATGTTCGGGGCAAATCCTACCTGAACATTCCCCAAAACATAAACCGCTGCAAGAACTAGAATAAGCTTCTGGAATGTAGTCATTTTATTTTCCATTTGTTGTACCTCATCAGCCTTTAGGGCAGGGGTAGTGGGTCATGAGGGAAGCGAAGACTATTAATTCTGCTATCGAATCCGAGGAAGATATTACATCTTGTTTGATAGTTTCCATTGCATCTTCTAGGCTTACTTTGTCTGGAGGACATGCCATACCACGGGCCGTAAGTAGGCGTAGGGAGGCCCTGACATAACCTGCTGCGTACCAATCTCTTTTTATTAAGCCCTCTTTTAGCAATTGTCCTTCCAGCTCCTTACTGTGGGCGTTATTGGTAGTAAACATACAACCTGTAAATAATAATAAAATCAAACACCTAGATGTTGACATGTATACATTGACTCCTTAGCACAATGTGCATGTTAATGCGGCAGCAGTATCTCAGAGCCGTAGGCTCATCATCAGTGATATTTGGGACGGAGTCCCTTCATTACCAGCAGGGATAATTTTTCTACAGAAAATAGCCCATGTAGTTATACCACTGTCTCCAAAAGACTCGTCCCTTCCGGGACAGGAGACATACCCGCTGTTGCAAGAGCAGCTATGCTGCCTTGCGTTCTGTTGAACAACGACATGCTCAGCCTACGGCTGTGCTTGTTAACCATCTATTGTATTAATGAAGAATGGCTGTCTATTGCCGCACCTGAAGGTGCACACACCGTCACTGTCTACCATCTCCATAAACAGGTGACAATACGTCACGGAGATGTACATACAACGTGCTGCACAGCAGCGTATATAGAATGCCATGCAATAGTATATAAATTAATGAGATAGAATGATGGAAGGGGGTGAGAATGAGGTGTGAAGTATGAGTGGAGTTAGGTGAGTAGTGTGTTGCACTTTTTAAGTGCTGACTAACATAGAAATGCTATCATCAAAGGGCATTCGCTACGCTCACACGCAGCAGAGCTGCATAAAGTCAAAGGATACGCAAGAAAGCTCATTCACAAGCAGGAGCTTGCTCATGCCCTTCCCGGCAAGACAGGGACACTTGCTGTCCTCTGTCCATCTACGCTGGCTTGTCCAGCCATCTCAGGAGGTTTTATACTACTACTGGCGAAATAGATTTGTTCCAGTGTCTTTTTACGGTAGCTATCCCCAGCCCCAACATATCACTTGCAGCTTGCTGCGTCATACCATCAGCCTTAGCTTTCTGTACTATCGCAGTAGTATCAACCGCTTCAGGTCTCCCCAGCTTCTTCCCCTCAGCCCTAGCTCTGGCTATACCATCCTTAGTACGTTCAGCTATACGGCTCCTCTCAAACTCAGCAAAGACAGCAAACATCTGCATCATCATTCTGCCTTCAGCACTGGTGAGGTCTTTTGCTGGTAAGTCCAGACTAACTACAGTGATGCCACGCTCCATCAGTAATTTAATGGTAGCCTGTACATCCATATTATCTCTGCCTAGCCTGTCAATCTTCAGCACTACAAGCGTGTCCCCCGGCCCCATGTGACTAATCATCTCAGCAAACACAGGACGCTCTACAGCACACACAGAGCCGCTCACCTGCTCTTCATACACATGGGTGGGCTTATAGCCTGAACGTTCAATAGCAAGCTTCTGGTTAGCTGTAGATAGGTCACTGCGTGATACACGGCAATAGGCGAAGATGTTCATGTTCATTCCTCATTAGGCAGTGAAGATAGCATGGCATGGTATCAACAAACGTGCAATATGTGATACCTAATTAAATATGTTGACAAGCATGGTTGAATAGGTGATAATTATGGGTTGGTTAGCGTGGGTTGGAATAATTTAGGAGGGGAGCTGTGGAAGGCTTACAAGGGGGTGTACCGGGGGTGACTTCTATGCATAACACACCTTCCAGATTTCTAATAAAAATTACAGCGTAGCTGGAAATACAAGCTACTTGTTTTATTCTGACGTAGGCAGAAAACCAAGCCTACTTGATTATTACCACTACCCTGAAACAAAAAGCTCTGAGTTTGGTACAAACGAAAAAGCCCCATACACAGCGTATGCCATGTACAGGGCCGGTTGTTACGTCAATGATATGGTGAGGATGTTCCCGCTCTCATCACGCTCTGTAACACACAGAGAGCAACGCTCCAGCTTGTCTATGACATTAGACCAGCCAGAGGAATGAAGGCCCCATAGAGCCTTAGAGCGTTGATTGGAATAGTCTACATATTCAAGTTTAAGTAGCTTCAGATAGGCTTTAAGCAGGTTGCCATCCTTAGCCACCCCAGCCTTTGCTACAGCCTCATTGAGAACGCGTACAGCTTCAAGGCTTGTCATCACCCTTTTTCTCCTTTAATGCGTCCGCTACAGCTTCAGCAATAGCTTGCTTGTGCGCCTTCTCCTTGTTTGCCTGATTCCATTTCATAAAGAATTTAATAACAGGGATGAGGCCAAGAGTGACAATGGCGCTAACGGTTTCAATGGATAGTCTCATTTAGCGCCCATTAACAGAGGAGGTGTCCTGAGCTTTCGTGCCAAACATCTCCGGCTCACTCATTTTGAAATATTTAGAATAATCAGAAGAGCCATCAAGGTGAGCACGCATCATGACATTCTTGTTAATGAGAGGGGCTAGCTGACGCTGCAATTCCCCGGCCTTAGCCCGTACACCTGCGTTGTTCTCAAATCCTTTAGCTGGCTTAAACTCAATAGTTTTGCCAGTCCATACATAACGGATAGTGTCTCCAGCAGGTTTAGTGTTAGGCGTGGGGACGAAGGCTGCACCAATCTGCGTACCAGTCTGAGGAACCCCCACAACACTTTTCCCCTGTTCCCATGCATTCTGAATAGCAGGAACCAGCTTATCCGAATAGTTGGAGGCGATAGCGTTACGCATATTGTTCAGGTTATCTGCGTCTATACGCCCGCCCATCTTCTGATAGTCAAGGAAAGCAGGGTTGGCAAGGAAGTTAACCAGATTGTTATAACCTTTAGGGTCGTCAGTAGTCCCAGAGAATGCAGCCCCACCTTTCATAAGCTGATTAACATGCACCTGTAATTCCTCAAAGGTGCCTTTAGGGTCGGCAATAGCAGGGTTTTTATTCTTCAGGTTATTGATGTTATCAACCAACCCGCCAGTGTATGCCTTCGTGCCAGCCTTCTCGTCCGGGTCAGTGGATACAGGGTTGGCTGGAGTGGCGTTAGGGTTCATATTCTTGCGTAAGAACTCAGCCATATAGCCCCCGGCCTCTCCCAGAATCTGAGGATTAGTGATGCCGCCCAGATACTTAGAGGAAGCAATGACAGAGGCCATCTTAGGGTCTGACAGGTAAGGCAGTTCAGCCTGTGCCTGTAATGAGTTATTGCGGCTCTTCAGCGTATCCTCAGTGATTTTGCCTGACAGAAACTCCATGCGGTTATCAATCGATTTGAAGATGGGGGAGGAAATGTCATCAACATAGCTGCCACCTGCTGCACCACGAATCTTCTGTGTCTGCGCCATGATGGCATCTTTAAGGCTGTTAGCCTGCACCATAGCCTGCTCATTCGTAATCTTACCAGCGCTCAGGTCTGCCTGAATCTTATCAAGCTGCGTCTGAGTATGCTGCATTACGTTAGCGCTAAAGTCTGCTGTAGCCTGACGTGCATACATCTGGTTCTTCCTAATCTGCAACTCAGCAGCAGCATTAGCACGCTGTACACGGGAAGCTGCAATGCTCTCTGCCTGAGCCTGAATACTCATTTTCTGCTTCTGAATGTCCAGTTGCTGGCTATAAAATTTCATTTCCCCAATTTGCTGTTGACGTTGGCGATAGAGATTAAGCCCATTCTCCTGCTGCTCTGGTGTCATCCCCTCAGTAATAAAGCCTTCAGCGGTAGCTGATTTAGTATCTGTAACAATCTGCTGGTCTACTGCTGTACCTTTAGCCAGCGTATCACCTAAGCCCTCAGTGGTTGTTACGTCTTTAGTGAAGCCTGTAAGTTTCTCAGTGAGATGGGGGTTGTTAGCAATAGCTGAGTTATATAGAGCACGTTGGCGGCGTTGAGCCTCCGCATGTGACATAGAACCTTGAGCTACAGCAGCGTCTAAAGCTGTGAGCTTCTGACCGTAGTTACTAATCACTCCAGCATCTTTAGCGGCCTGAGCTTTCTTAGCCCCTTCTGCGTATCCTTGAGCCACAGCTGTAAAGAGATTCCCTACAGAATTTAGGGCTCCGCTGCCTACAGCAGAGGTAATAGCGCTGGGAGCTGGAGCTACGGCCTGTTGTGGGGAGACGCCACCACTAACATTGCCGCCAGTATCTGAAGTGTCAAATAAACCTGTCATAATAATATTCCTCTCAATAATTAATGTAAGTTGTAATCAGAATCAATAAGGGTGCCATCGATAGCGGCTTTCAGTGAATGCTCAATATAGGTGAGCTGTTCACTCAAGCTGCGGATATCTTCCAGTGCCTCAGCGTCCCGCTGCACAATGGCCTTCATGGACGCACCAGACAAGATAATGAAATTAGATTCCACAATCTTTAAAGCCGCTTCAGGCGTAATATCGAGAGGGAAAGGAATCAAATTGTAGCTCATAAATGTATGTTCTCTTTATTATTGTAGTTAAAACACAGTCTCATCTGAGACATATTCCACTTCTTCCATCAACGTTTCTTCCATGCAATAATGACACTTCAGGCGTCTACGGCCTGTGTCAATGCGGTCTTCCTCGCCCCATTCGTTCTTTACATACTTCCAGACAACATGCTTGTGCTTAGCGTCTAACAGGGTGATGGTTTCACAATGGGGACATTTCCAGTTTTTAAGCTTTTCTCTCACTTCAGCGTGACGCTTTGCATCAACACTTTCTAATCCAAAATCAATCAGATCTTTCAGGATGTAGGCTGCTGTAAAAGTGCCTTCCATCTTCTTGATTACTTCTTCAGGGAAGCCTTTAATCTGAATACGCTTAGCGATGTAATAAACATTCATGCGTTTCTCAATCACTACACCCTTATAAGCGTAAATGGCATAACCATTACGTGTAGAATATTCAGGGGTAGTTTCCATATACCGGCTGCGCTTCTCTGAAGGCTTCTTTCTGTTTGGTACACGCTGCTTCTTCAATGCCGGAGGTGCAAATAACATGTTCTACCTTTTTAATATTAGGGCGTCCTTGCCCTTGTTATTATTACTTGTCTTTAGCCTCAGACGGCGCTTTATACGCCATATCAGCCCAAGCCCTGTAATTGGCTCGCTGCTCATCAGTGATGTTTGGAACGGTGTCCAGCCAATGATGCACATCTTCCATCGTGGCCCAGCGAGAAGCTGCCATGATTTGTTTCAGAAGGCGGTCATCACTATTTGACACTTGCTCCCGGAGAGCGTCCATATACCATTCAGCGCCTTGTGGGTCGTCTTTGAATAGTGACATGGCTAGCTGTCCCATCTTAACCTGATAGGCCAGTTCGTCCCCTTCAGTGGTGCCAATGAGCATTCTGGAGTTTTGATTGAAGATCTCTAGGACATCCTCTTTACGGGCCTTATATTTACCCGCCATATCCTCAATTACTTTCCAGTTAGCTTTGCCCTCCTGCCCACCAAAGCCCATCAGCATAGCTAGTGCCTCTGGGGTGGAAACATCATCACGGAGCACACGACCATTAGCCGCATACTCTTTCCGATACTTGAGGGCCAGCATCGCCTTGTAGCCATTGGACGTACCAGAGGAAAGGTTAATTACGTCTTTCCAGAGACGTCCCCAAAGCTGCGGGCGTAACTCATCAGCAACATCGCCATAGCCCACCATATTACCCATAGTCTTAACTAGGTTAGTGATACGGGGGTTATTGCCAAAGACAATAGAGCCAGCAGGGCTTTCAGTTACCAGCTTAGTAAATCCACCTGAGCCCACCTTCTGTAAGAACTCAACCACGCCATACGCGTTGACGGGGTTTAATCCGCTTACATCAATGTTAGTAGGCTTGTCAGTGAAGGCACTAATAATGCCGTTAACTGAGGCGCTGAGAAGTCCATCTACCACAACGTCCCTAGCAAACTTGTCTTTCGGAAGCTCATCAGAGAACATGTTGTAAATATCTTCTGTCCCAATGCCGAACATAATAGCTGTGGTGGATGCCATCGCTAAACGGTTCTTCAGAGGGATTGCTTTATTAGTCAGTACAAGCTGCGCTATTTTGACAGGTACTTGCAAGTATTGCGTAAATACAGAGGCACTGTTCTGGTTCATGGCGAGTGAGCCTGATTTCCCAAAGTTACCAGTGAAGTTACGGGCCACGTGAATTACATCGTCTAGCTGTCCTTTGGTAAGAACTTTTCCAGCTTTAGCCGCATCATGATAATGCGCCATGAAGGAGGAAGCCTGAACCATGTATTCACCAGCATCAAAGCCAATCTTACGTGACGTGTTAACAATTGCTCTCCCTGCGGTGACAGGGGCTTTTGCTACTTTACCCAATAGGCTGCTACGTGCTGCATTCATAGAGCGGATGGAACTGTCAGCAGTGGAATCAATGATTCCCCGTGCTAAGTCGTGCTTACCTACACCTTTTGTAATGCCGCTCTCATCCATGCTTTTCATCATCTTGTCCCAATAATACTTATCTCTGCCGAACGTCTTCAGCACAGCTTCTGGGACATTGCCCCCCATAAGGTTATGAGTGATAAGCAGGAGGTTATCTCCAATGAGATGCGGGATGTACGCTGGGAAACGTCCGGCTAACATCGCTATCTGTGAAGTCTGCAATACAAGCTGACGCAACGGGGATAGAGCAATCATCAGAGTAAACGGAACCATTTTGATTTTGTTGGTCACTGAGGCTTCTGAGAATTCACGGGCGAACCGCTCCATCTTACCAAAGCCACGAGTACCAGCCATATCGGCTACGCTGTTTGCAATTGCTTTATATCCATCATCTATCAGGTTGGTATAGCCATTCTCCATAGCGCGGATGTATTCAAACATTGCCCTTGCATCTGCCGCCTCTTTGCTGGTGCCCTTGATCTCATCAACACGGGTGGGATAGTCAGGGCGTCCTTGGCGGACAGGCATTACATCTTTGTAGGTAGCCATGAGGCGCTGCTTCGAAGTTTCCAGCCAGTCACGATAGGAGACACGAGAACTAATAGCGTTGATACTATTCATCATCGATTCCCCCGGAGACTCAATGTGTACAGCATCAAGTTCCATGTTACTGCCTGTAGCATCCTCTAAGCGCTTCCCGCGAATACGTTGAGCTGACAAGCCACCTGCGGTGTGTAGCTGTGTATTCGCTGCCTCGTATTCCTCCCCTTTGAGGTCGTTACGGCGACGATATTCCCCCGGTGAGGTTGAGTTATATCGGGCCAAGGCCTTTTCAGCGGAGGGGATATCAGGGGCTGTTGCTACAGCTTTCCACACTTCATTCCCGTGGCTGTCTCGGAGTGGGGTTCCCATCTCGTCAACTAGCTTACGCTCAATGAAGTGAGGGTCTTTATAGCGTACAGCGTAATATCCATGACGGTATGCCATAATAGGTTCACCAGCACTCAGGGAGCGAATGTAACCAGCTTCAGCGCTGTTATGGTTGATTACATACTGTACCTTGAGGCCGTCTACATCCATCACATCAGCCGTCTCAGCGATGCTTTTGTTTCCTGCATACATCTCATCAAGCTCTGCTCTGGACAAGGTGCGCACTTCATCCTTCACAGGGTCATAAGCACGGATGCCGTCTGACACTTGATTGCGAGATACAGGGCGGGCAACAACATCAAAACCCGTTTCCTTATAAGTTAGTTTGCCATATCCACGATTCTTGTAGCTTTTAACTAAATCAGCGTTGGTAACTTCCCACAGCGTATCCTGAGTTTTACGGAAGCTCAGGAAGCCAGCAATCTCCTGAGCACTCCAGCCCTCAGCCTTCAGCGTAGTTTCAGACAGAGCTTGTCCTTTCAGGTTGGCCTCTTTAATGCGGCGCTCCATAGCAAAGTGACGGTCAGCCGGAACTTTCTTCATGGTGTCAACAAAAGGCTTAGCTGTTTTCATTAGCTTAGCGGATACAGCATCTCCAGCCACATCACCAATTACAGCCCCCTTGAGAAACTCAGGGGAGAACATGGAGGCCGGGTCAACAATCTGTGAGGTGAGGGAACCATTTCCTGTTTTACCATTGGCAAACTCAAAGCGGTTCATGAAGTTGAATACTGAGCTAACTCCAAACTTTTCAAACTGTGAAGCCTGAATGTCAGCGGAGGTGTATTCATAACGATGATTAATCTGGAGGAGGTAATCACCTTTAATCTGGGCGTTGTTACCAGCCAGCAGGGAAGCCTGAGCTTCTTTACTGATTGGCACATACTCTTCACCCTGACGCATCAGAATGGAGATTTCATTTTCATCTACACCATACTTGCGTAATGCGTATTGAGCCTGATTGACAGCATCACCTACACTAGACCAGCCACTATCTGTAGGCCCATACACAGCCTTAATGCTCAGACCTCCATCAACACTTTCCGCAATAGAACTCATTTCTTTACGGGAGGCCATGCCTGTAGCATTGAAGAAATCATTGGACACGTTAGCAGCTAAAGCCTGTTTCTCACGTTGAGATATGTGAGGGGAGGCAGTGTTAGTCACCATGTTAACAATGTCAGGGTCTGCAATGTTGGCATTGTCTGAGGCAATCTCAGGGCGATGCACCTTGCTCTGTACCCCACCAGTGACACTCCCCGGCTGTGGGGCTAAATCCCCAGCAATAGCATCGGTACGGCTTGTACCATACAGAGCCTCAGCAACATCTCCTGTTTCATCAGCTTCTGTTAGAGCGTGAAGCTCACGAGCTTTAGCGGGGTTGGCATCCTTAATGGTCTGAGATGGTGACACGGGCTGAATGTCTGAAGCAATGGTGCGGCGCTCCCAGCTACGTGCTGTAGCCTCTGCCAGCCCCTCTGCTGTATCCAGCCCCTTAAGAGCCGTAGCCCCCTCAGCGGCAGCCTTGAAGGCGCCCTTAATCATGGAGCCGATGCCGACAATGTCCAACAACCCTACAATGTTATCAACATATTTATCGGAGACAGTGTAAGAGCCGTTCTCGATTACCTGCTGAAGTCCTTCATAGTTTGTCTGGTCGATGGAATCAGGCAGAAGAGCTGTCTTACCTTCTGCGTTGATCTTATCTGCAAGTCCCTGCAATGCAGCCTGACGCTGGTCAATAGGCAAGGAGTTAAACTTCTCAGCCATATCAGCACGAGAGCTGCCGGGGAGAATAAAGGCTTTAAGGGCATTCCACCCACCGCCATTAACAGCCCGCTCTACCCCCGCCTGTTTAGCACCAGCCACCAGAGGGAGGAAGCTTTCACCAACATCTACCGCATTGGCAAGGCCGCTCTCTTTAGCCTTAGTTGCGTTGTATACTTTCTGCTTCTCACGCTGGTAGGCCAAAGCCTCACCAACACCCTGCGCGTACAGCTCACGTAAATCAGCAGATTCAGCAGTGGAGTTAGGAACTGGCTGTGTAGCTTCTTTAGTTGCCAGCATGGTGCGTGGGTTATACATCGGGTTGCTGCGGTCATTCACAGCCTGAATGGCGTTTGCCTTCCATTCATCAGAGAAAGCAGGGTTAGCCAGATATTGAGCTGTAGTGCGCTGCATAGCGGCTTGCTCATTGGAGGTGACGGCCTCCGTAATATCCTGCATGGTGGGGCTGTTGCCATGATTGACCAGCTCAGCATTGACAGTCTGGTAGGTTGCCATCTGCTGTACAGGGTCATTTGAATTGAGGAGGGCTACAGTAGCGGCCTGATTACGATTTGAGGGGATGTTAGTTGCTGGAGGTGGGGCCATCCCAACACTATCGCTATCCTGAAAATCTTCAACCTGATACCCTTCATCATCACTGAATGAACCGATATTTAAATTATTGTCTGCCATGTTAATTATCGCTCCATTGTTGGGGAAAGGGTGGGGTAGGGAAATTTGTTTTCAGGGTAGTTAATTAGATAGCGGGTAGCTTCTTTCTTGCCCTTGTCATCTTCAAACAGGGACACTCTACGCTTAATGAGGCCAAAGGCTTCCAGCCATTTAAAGATTGCTGCGGCTTCTTCTATTTCATCCAGCCCTGTGCGTTTGCACACTGAATAATATGAAACCCTTACATCGCCGTATCGATTAGCCAGTGAGGCCATATACGCAAATACAATGCGATGTTGCGGGGGAAAGGGGATAGTGGTTCCTTCATACTCAAATGCAGGAATGTCCAGAATGCTCCAGATACGAAACTGAGGCTTGCAGCCTTCAAATAAATCAGACATGTATAGTTTCTCTTGTTATTGTTATTTTAAATCTTTCAGCATGTAATACAGCGCCATCACCTGAGCTTTACTGGCCGACCAAATCTCTGGAAAATAAATGAACATTGCCATTATTATTTACCTTCACGCAATGATTTAAAGAAATCAATACCAGCGTTAACGCTCTGTAAAGGAGAAACGTTCTCTGTTTTACCAACGTGCTTCCCTCGAATCATATCCATCTGTTCACGTTTAGACAGATTGTCAGTGGATTGCATTCCTTCCAGTGGGTCCCAGTATTTGGCGGCCTCTTCCTGCTTACGAGCGTGGGAGAAAAACTCTTTAGCTTTATTTAAATCAAAGCCACCATATGTATTGCGTAGTGTTGTGGTGGTGGAGACAGCCTGTCGTTCTTCAGCTTGTCTCTGTGCATCAGCAGCAACCATGTTAGCGGCTTCAGTCGAGGAGTAACCAGCTTCTAACAGCTTCTGCATCATTTCTGCTACGGGATATGCCATAATTATTTTCCTTTTCTTTTTGATATGTCTTTAAACGCTTCCAGCAGCTCTGAGAGCGTGTCTAATTCTTCAGCTGTAAAATGTATGTCAGAAGCTACAGCGTTCAATGGGGAGCAATAGCGGCGCTCATACAATGATGTTTCAATGCCAGTGAGGAATAATGCTTCACTGATTCTCTGACAATGCTTGCTGTCCATTAGGGGATATTTAGTTGAAAGGGCATAAGCAATGCCAAAGGGGGAATGCTTAGCTGCTTCATCCTCACTCAGCACTTTAATGCTGTCTTCTGTATAATTCATCTGGAGCCTTTTATTAAGTATGTTATCCGATTTATCGTCTTAAGGGGGAAGTCCTCTCAGAATGCGATACAGGAGCTTCTAGGGGGTATTCTGAGGGGGAGGTTAGTCTGCATATTCAAATGGCATAAATTCATTGTATGCGTATTGGGTATGATAGCTTTTCTTGTGCTCAGGCAGGCTCTGTCTACTGGGGCATTTCCTTGCCGCTCTTGAGCGAGCATCATCTGGATTGTTAGGAGAGCGCTTAGCATTGACGCCCGAGTAATCAGCTCTGGAAGCGAGGAGGTGTTCTACATCAGCAGTGAGTTTTACCAGTTCATTCATTATCAAAGGCTCCTGTGTGTTCTAAATATCTTTTGAGAAGGCTGAGGATGATTTCATTTGGGCTTTTATCTATCTGCTTGCAATGTTCTTTCAGAGGCTCACGCATTGCCGGGGGCACTCTTATTTGCAAGCGCTTCAGTGATGCATCAGTATTCATTCCCCCTCCTGTATTATTGATTTGCCGTGGACAGCTCCAGAACAGAAAGCAAATAGCGAACGTTCTCTTTATTAAATGGCTTGCCTTGCGGGGTGAAAATACCACGGGCATTAAGAACATTTGACAGGGCCTGATAGCCATAGCCAAAGGTGAGCAGTTCTTCCACAATAGGGCGTACAGCCTGCTGATATTTCTCAGCGGAAGATTGACGAGATTTAGTTAAGTGTTCGGAAGTGGGGCGGGTGTAAGTGAAGGTCATAGTATAAATCCTATAAGAAATTTCCCTATAGCGCTGACAGAAAGGATGTATGCGATGATCTTCCAGTCAAGCCAGGCTAAGGTGATTAAGTCGTAAATGAATTGAACATATTTATTTTTTATTTTCATATTAAAGGAATCAAAGGTGTATTGGAGAAGGTGGGGAAGAGGAAGTCAGAAGGGCGACTACTCCGAATGGCAGTACGGAAGTAATCTATATTTCCTCTCCCCCGTGTAGAAACAGCCGGATGTGCTCAGGCGACCAAACCCTTGCACACCCATCACCGGGCAGAGCTATCTGCGGCTAGGCTGCTGTTATTCTGTTAAGGCCACAGGGTGCCTATGATGAAACATGTTGTTGCAATCAAGAAGATGAGCGGCTCCATTATTTAGCCTCCCCTTCCACTTTATCAGCGTGCTCTTTACGCCAGCGGCGGATGTTACTCTCTAATGAATTGAGGGACGCATCAACAAACATACAAGTGAATGGGCCATACACTCTGTTCCCGATAAACAGAACATCTTTGTCGAGGCTCATCTCTTTCTCATTAGCCTTCCATTCAGCATACCCAATCAATTGAGGAAGCGTATCGCAGAAGGTAGAGAAGTTGAGCCACAGAGGATGAACTGTGCAATCTTTGTAGGAGGCATACTTAGGGTGATTCCCATATACCCGCCGAATCATATTAGACCATGCAGAGTATTCACGAGTAACCTTTCCGTTAATGCGTGTAGGATGATTCCCTTCTCCGATACAACCAACTCCCATAAAGGTGGGCTTCATCTTATCCTCTACTTTACCCGCTTTAATGGATGAAGCTTTAACTACCTTGAGAGAGCCAGTGTTAAGAAATTCAACAGTGATGTGTTTAGCATTCTTGTATTCAACAATACGAATGTCACCACAGTTGTTGGTTGGGATAATGTCGCCTACAGAGATTGAACGAGGGATGTAAGACATATTGATTTCCTTTTATTGTTATTTGTATTAGGAAGAAATGTTATTTGGTCAGTTTGTAATGCTGCATCAGGAAGCGGACAATCAGGGCTTGCACGCTGGTGCTACTTTCTTGCGCTTCTTTAACCATTGCGGTAAAGAGCGACTGTGGAAGTTTTAAATGCATGTTGATTCCTTACGCGTTATGGAAGAAAGTTCCTTCAGGGCGGAGGGTGTATACCAGTTCATCATTGTGATTGATATACATATCAAACAGGCGATTGATGAAAGCCCATTTAATATCAGCAATCAAATGTTCTCGGGAGATATCCAAGTGAGCCATAAGCTCAGACATTGGGACGCTCCCGGAAGGAGCACGCAGCACTTTCATAAGGGGGATGATCTTCATCTTTTCTTTTTCCTTATTATTGATGATAGTATTAATTAATATTGCCTAATGTATGGGTCATACGGAAACTCAGCATTCATCTCAGCTTCAATCTGTTTTAATGTTGGAGCGGAGAACTTCTTCATCAGTTTATCCTGTGCATCAGATACTGCTTTAACATACTTATCCGCTTCTATGAGCTTCCCTTCAATAGCAAGTTTACGAATTATCTCTTTATCCCCTTTAGTAAATGGAGCTGGAGAAATTACACAAGAGGGCACGCATCCATACTTTTCATAATCCTTAGCATCCTGAGCGAAATCAAATGATGTACGCTGAGAGAAGTTACCGCGTTCAATATGATATGACAGGCTGTTAATGACGCTTTCACATTTACGCAAGATGTAGCGGCAATAGCTGATACCCGGAGCAGCATCACCTTTAAGCTCACGCTTAGCAGTGAACAGACTTTGGATGCTTTCTACTGACAGAGTTTCTAAGTGGGCAAGAACAAAAAGGAGCTGATTACGTGGAACCGTTGTGTTGTCTCCTCCCTCATTCAAGCGTAACGCCCCTGTCACTACATCATCAATGACTGACGGTAGAATGGCTACTGATTTAATTTCGCCAGTAGTAGTATAAGTCCCTTTCAAAGGGAGGCCAGTTAAAGCCTCTGTCACAGCTGGTGACACATCGTAACCTTCTGGTAGACAGTAATCTAAAGGGTTAATAATCTCGCCTGTAAGAGAGTCTACAAAAACATCTTCACACTTAACAATCATTAATGAGGTACCTTTTGTTATTATAATTATATTAGGCCATGCCTGTTTACAGTGACTAAGGACAATATGTCCGGGGTAGTAAGGACAATCTGTCCTCCTATTATATTAATTAAATCAATATTAAGTAATAAAGAGATAACAGAATGCCTGCGGCGCAGACGCTGGAAAGCTATTCAGCAACTAGGGTTGCTTCATAAGCTTCCAAAAAGACAAAACAGGTGTTGCTCGTCAGAGCGGCTATACGAGATTAAGAAGGCCTATACTAATAACACTTTTCCATATAACGTTTTGTTTAATGGCTTTCTAAGTAATTTCCAGATAATTTACATCCCCATACTATATAACCACTCTTAAACGTGAGTTTGTACAACATCTATTGTTTCCTAATTAATTTCCTTTAAACCCCTAGATGATTTACACCTTTTTCCATGCCCTCATGTATATACACTCTGAAAGTACCCCCTCTGTACAACTTCTTTTTTATTTATTTTTCATGTGCATGTTTTATAAGGGAATTTATTTTCACTATTTTTAGGTAAAAAGAGGGGGTAGGGGGAGTTGTTGAGAGAGGTTTTCATCTGGTGTAATTCACTTGGTGGGTGTGGTATGGGGTGTTTGAATGAAAGAATGAATGGCGAAGGTCAAGGGCAACGCAGGGGCAAGCCCCCGCACCCCCATACGCAACAATCTATCCTCATGGCTGGAGGCCATTCGTCTATCTTGAGCAAAAGCATCCATCTTTTCTGCGTAATATGTATTATGTGTGCAGCTATGCTGCGTCTATAGGAGGGGAGTTAACAGGAGGATCTGTAATCAATTCAATGATAAAAATAAGAAAAGGTATTCCTTATTATCCTAAAATCGCCCATAGGCTTTCTGAGAGCGTTTTGGGGGATGTTTTGAGTACGCTACAGATATACAGGAACTAGCTAGAATCGTTGCTATACCTTTCACGTAAACAAGACCTGTCTCGAAGGTCAATCGGGGAATCCAGTCCCGCATATTGTGCTCCTGATAAAAATATCAGGCTGCGTTATCTAATCGAGCATTGTAATTATGGCGGGAACGTTGGCACATTCCGGCTTTCTAGGGGCATGCATTCTGTAATAGCGCGTCATACTAACCCCCATGATAACCATGTTACACAGAAAAACACATCACGCGTCTAGCATATTTAGCATTTCTCTGGACATCTAATTAGCTGGGTGAGCCTTCCGACTATGCAATCCCTGTCATGCAGATTATTTAACCGTCTTTAAAAGCCCTATGAAACCAATTTAGGACTTCTGCGTATATAAGATCATTTTTTATATCTATCTTCAAGCCCTTTTATCACATACAACTGAGCTGTAGAAAATGTGAGATCAAAATCAATGAGTTACGAATTGTAAATTAATTGCGTTAGGTGTCATATATGCTGTGATAAAAGTGAGATAAAACTGTGATAATGCGTATCCCGCCAGACGAGGTAGAAGCAATGACCCTGCGGGAGGCTTGTGCTAACAAGCCACTTGCCTTAAGCTGGCAGAATTACAGAAGTTTATTGTAACAATGACTCGGGGTGCCCTTCTTCGTTGAAGGCTGAGAAATACCCGTACCACCTGATCTGGATAATGCCAGCGTAGGGAAGTCAGAGACCGCAGGGTCATTGCTTCTACCTCGTCTGGCGGGAGCAAACCATGCCTGAGCTGTTGAATCCCGCGCCTGTCGCGCACCTGCGCCATCTGCTGCGCGCCCATTCCCCCCTTGTGCACTGCATGACCAATGACGTGGTGCAGACCTTTACCGCCAATGTTCTGCTGGCCGTCGGCGCCTCGCCGGCGATGGTGATCGATCCCCGCGAAGCGGCGCAGTTTGCCGCTATCGCCGATGCGCTGTTAATTAACGTCGGTACCCTGACCGAAGATCGCGCCGTGGCGATGCGCGCCGCGGTGGAGCACGCCCGTCAGGCCGGCAAGCTCAAAACGGTAAAGCCGTAGCTTATTGCACACTTTCTGCCGATCAGC
>OGXV01000808.1_pt1 | contig 19868 bp, 17 predicted proteins | sample 1576391 | NCBI WGS metagenome assembly OGXV01 (sample SAMEA3541586, study PRJEB24748) | human gut metagenome | biome: human gut; feature: human-associated habitat; material: faeces | place: China | collected 2012 | reverse complement strand
GTACACTTTGGTTTCGGCATTAGTAGCCACACTGGTCTTAGCATGCATTGCCACACGGGTAAGCGCATGTTTAAAAGCGAAAGTGACTTTGCCACCGGCCGTAGTACTCTGCTGGTCTTTCACATTCGATACCACCAAGTCCACCATATCCTTCTGATTATCCTGCAATGTAAATTCCAAAAGCGGGTCTTCCGAACCTGTCGCACCGGTCACCTTAATCTTGTTTGTACCGGTGGGAGTGCCAGTTGTGGCACCGGCATTGAAGGGAGCATAGGCGAAGAATGAAATCTTGTCCGTAGCATTAGTAGGCCAGAATTTTGTAGGAGAATATCCCCAACTCCCGCTCGGCGCTCCGGGAGTCCAAGTAGTCTGCACATTGTCCATAAAAAGACCTTTCGCACCGGAAGTACTATAGTTCCCGTCCGTCTGATACGCAAGAATACCGAAGCCTTTGCCAGCCACCTTCAAACCGTTGGCGGTAGCGCCATCCGTAAGTGAGTTGTCTGTTACCAGCCCTTTTGTCTGCGTTCCCGTGTACACTCCGAATCCGATGGCACGGTTAGCATCCGGATTGGTTTCTACAATCTCATTTTGCGAGCAACTTGCCATAGTCATGGCTGCTGTCGCTACTAAAAGTAAACTTTTCGTTTTCATAAATTGATACATATTTTAATTAATAAAAAAGAGTTTCATTGATAACTTCATGCCTGTTCCGGCGGTCTGTTTATACCGGAACATCCACTTCTTCGTCCTCCCATTCATCCACATCCACATCGAAGCCGGAATCGGAACCGCCCTCAGGTTTCACATCGGGGAAGGTTTCGGGAACGGAGGCGTCTATAAAGAGCGTGATGTTTCCGGCACTGTCCGTTTCTTCTTCCACTGTTATGTCCGTCAGCATTTGCTCCACCACTGTCTTGCCATCCACCAGCAACGCCTTCAGCGCAATGGAATGTGACAGCGAGCGGTCGAAGCCGAATACATCAAGCTCTCCCGTCAGCCGGCCGTCGGTGAACGAACCTTCGGCAAAAACCGGATTGCCCACCGTAAACTGCTGGCCGCCCAGCTCCTCCCCTGCACGTCCGTCGTGGAGGAAGACCGAAAGGGGCACTCCGTTCAGTGTACAACGCACCTCGCGCACATTGTGCAAGCCTTTCACGTTCAGCGTCACCCAGATGTGCCGGGTAAGCGGTGTAGGCGTGAAGTGCATCTTGCACGCGCCTTCGGGACATGCGCCCCGTGAGGCCGGAGGAGCATAGTTGCCCAGCATATCGTCCGTCACCTTGAAGTTGCGCACCGTGGCCGATGCCAGCTTGTCGGGCGAAGAGACGATGACACGCGTGTCGGCACGGGTCACCACTTCTTTGGCATACGCTTCGAGGGACTCCAGAGACTCCTTTCCCGTAAACAGGAGGTTGCTGAAATCGGTGAACGAGCGGTTGAAAAGTATGGCATCGTAAGTTCCACGCGGCAGGCGCACAACGGTACGCTCACGTTCGCCCGTCAATACCACGCGGGGTTCACCGCCATCCTGCGGGAAGATGACCAGCGTGGCACCGTCGTCTTTTTCTTCCGGCACTCCCGCATGGCTCCAATCGGCTGTTACTGTGATTTCGGCTTCCATATAGTAAGTCAGCTCGCGACGCTCGCACGACACGAGAAACCACAAGAGCCACGACAGCGCAAAAAAATGGGACAATGATTGCACCCGGCTATAATATCTTGGCCTAAATACTGTATCTTTCATTCATCTGTTTTTTTATCTTCAATTTATTCTTCCCGCACAGTCAGCAGTCAATCAACTTTATCTCCGACAGATACAGGCGTGTCATATGGTTCACCACGCCCAGCTTCGACGCCACACGCCCATAGCGGGAGTAGAAAACTTCTGTAGTAGGATGGTTGCAGTTCAAATGCTCGCCGGTCGCTTCCAGTACATCCAGCAGTGAAATGTCGTTAAGCGGACGGCACAGTTGATAAGAGGTCTCTTTATCGACCGGAGCACCAGGGATGCGGTTCACTATTTTATGCCGCTCCAGACGGGCAAGCATGATGGCAAGCTCGTCAGAAGTTATATGATAGTTTTCTACGGCAAGCGCCTGATGGCCGGCGATGTCGTGCAGGATGGCAATTGCTTTCTGGGTTTGTTGTGTAAGCATAGGACGTAGTGGTTTATGATGATTATTTTTTGTCAGCAGCTTTACGACGTGTCAGCAACCATACAAGGGAAACCTTTACTTTCGTAGGTCCAAGCCAGGTATAATTGCCGTTTTCCTGCCACAGCAGCGTCTGATAGTTGTCGCGGGTACGATAATGACGGTAGTCGGTGCGCATCAGGCCGATGCCGAGGTTGAATTCCAGGTGCAGGTTGCGGGCGATGCGGCGGGCATAGCCATAACTCAATCCGGCGGCGATGAAAAACTCGCCCTGGTAGCCTTTCTCTTTCCATTGCAGGTCGTACTTGCCACCCCCTGCATACAGACCCCAAAAATGTCCGGTCAGCACCTCACGATGGGAACGTTTCCCCAACCAATAACGCCCTTCCAGTCCACCGGAAAGCACCTGAAGACAGTATTTATCACCGTTCAGCTGCCACCAGGGGAACATATATTCGCCGTTCAGCGACCAGCGTTTGCCGATGGGGAGTTCGATCTCGATGTTGGGCATCAAGGCAGCGTCGAACAACAGGTTTGTTTTCAAGGCAAACAAGGGGCGACGGTAAGCACGAACAGACAGGGAGGACTGCCCATAATGAAACCATTGAAGAGGGTCAGTTCCCCTCTCCTTCGTCATCCCGCCAAAAACACTCTCCTCTTCCTTTATCTTTCCCAAAAGGGCAATCCCCTTCACATCCTTCATCCGCACCGTGCAGACAGTGGCATTACGTAGTCGGGGCAATATGCGGTCTTGGATATAAGTATAGGCATACCCACAATTCAGCCGTTTCAGCAATTCCTTGCAACGGTTGAGGTCTTTTACATAATCCAGGATCATCAGAACTTCTTCCCGGTCGGGAACGGAGTCATCTTCTTCAATCATGCTGCGCAACCCTGCCCAATTCTCCCCCTGCGGGTCGGTAAGTATACGCTGATGATCGAGGGCCGGATATTTTTCGGAAAGGTAGTCTTTCACTGCGTCCGCACGACGTTCAGCCAAACGGATATTGTGCGTCTTGTCACCTTCGGGAGAGGCATAAGCCGTGATGAAGACAGTGTCGATAAGTGAGGCGGCGGTATTGTTGGATAGCAGGACGTGAAAAGCACCAAGTGTCTTGCCGTTATCCATATAGCTGCTGTCTATCAGCGACCGGTCGAAACGGAAATATAGCAACAGGGATTCGCGGAAGAAACTGTCGCGGCGGCAAAGGAGTGTGTCCGCATCCATGTTCGAGTCCGTATCCGCTACCTTGCCTGCAAAAACGGAAGGCGGCAACAAAAAGAGCCAAATGCCGCAAATGATTATAAATACTTCTTTTTTCATAAGCAAGTGGAGTTCGGAATAAATCGCGTCATAGAATGGGCGACATATTCGGGAGTTTGTGTATGGGTTATTCGCATAGTAACTTCTTTTATTGTTCCATTACTTATCAAGTAACGGCTCAGCAAGCGGAAATTACTTATCAAGTAACGGGAAGAACAGTCTTCCGGCATAAAAAGAAAAAGCGTTTTCTTACCAATTATTCTAATTTTACTTTAAAAGAAGCCTATTTTGCAACAAGTAAAGCAAATAGACGAAGAGTCCGTTTTTGAAGAATCAAAGATGGATGAAGAGATGTGTGCTTTTCAGTTTGCATCAAGAGCAATATGAGATGTTTTTAGTGTTTGTAAACAGATTAATGGATAAAATTTAAGTTGTTGACGTGAAAAAATGACTTTTAATTTGGGGCAATCAAAAATAATGTTCAACTTTGTAAGCGAAATCCTCCGTTACTTGATAAGTAATTCCTTTACAACATCATGTATCATAGCATATTGCATATCATATCATTCCCCCATTTACCTTTTCTAACAGTAGAAATCAATTTACGATTAGCCTTATCCACTCTTTCATTTTCGAAGGGTTTCAGATAAGTTTCCGTCACACGAACCGAAGAGTGTCCTAATGCCTGACAAATGATGCCGATGGGCATGTCCATATGATAAGCCAGCGTGGCCCATGTATGGCGGGCGGTGTAGGAACTGATTTTTACACCGGGGAGTAGCCATCGTGCCAATACGCCCAGCATCTTATTAAAATCACGCAAGGCCTTCTGATAGTATTCATACGATGTATAATCCTCTTTTTGCGCAGCATTCAATATGGGGAAAAGATAAAGCGAAGTACTGTCTTTATTTTTAAACTCTTTCAGTAAAGGCAATGCTTCCCTGGGAATACACACCGTCATCTGCTTGCCCGTCTTGTGGCGGCGATACACAATCCTGTTGCCTTGCACGTCTACCTTGCGCAGGTGTGCCAAATCAATGAACGGCATACCGCGCAACAGGAACATCAGCAAGAAGTAGCCCCGTGCACGTCGCACCTCTTCGGGAAATGTATCGGAGTCTGCATACATCAGCCGGTTCGTCTGTTCTTCCGTCAATGCACGTTTGGTTTGCGACTTCACCTTGGTATACACGTCATCAAAGAGTTTAGGATTGCCTCCCGGCATGCCGGGCGGGAACAGTCGGTTATACACCGCCTGCAAGGTGCGCATATAGGTAGAAACAGTATTCCACCTCAACCGCCTTTGCAGCAACCACTCCTCATACTCCTTCAGCCGCCCCGGAGTAAACACTTCATTCATAGGCATCATACCACCGGAGAACTTTGCAAAGGAATGCAGCGTACTGGTATAGATATGCACCGCCGGATACTTCCTGTCCTGTTTCAACTCTTCAATGACCTCCGCCATATACAACGCTAAATCCATCTTTCCATTATCTTTCTCAATCCTTTCTGTATTCATAACTCTTATCGTTTTAAAGTTGCACATTACAAAATGACTCCTGATAACAGGATTCAAAGGCATAATGTTTGTGAATACAAAGTAAAGAAAATGAGAAAGGATAGATGGCATCAAATGTGCAGACGGAATCAAGGTTTCCCAAATTAAAGGAAAAAACAAAGCCAATGTTTCCTTTAATTCAGGAAACTATTAATATCTTTGTCACGGATAAGAAACTTTTCTGTATCTATCTGATTGATAGACTGAAATTGAGAAGTAATAAGTTGTTGGTAACGATTTGGCGACAACCAAACTGCATTGATGTTCTGTGATTTGCATACCATCAAACGACTCTAATATAAAAGTAGCCAAATTCTTTAATTGAACAAAGTTCTTGGCATTTTATTTATGAATATTTTTTTAGTTCTTTTATGTCAGGCAACGCATTTCTTAAAGGTTCAGGCATATCCGTTGCCGTCTTATGTGTTCAAGAACTCGTCATCAGGGAATAGGGTGCAGAAATAAGATTCTGAGAGTATCGTGATGATACAATGTTCGTCTCTACTCATGACGGACTGTAAGTTGAGGGTTTGTACGGTCTGTTTCGGGGTTAGCATTAAGCGTACTCCAGCTTCGTGGCTTTCGCCTGTTTGGTTATTGTGCACCGTAATGTTTCCGGTAGGTATAACAATTGTGGTATCGCTTTCTAAGGTGAAAGTGAGCATATCCTTTTCTCTTGTTATTTGGCAGCAATCTTTTCCACTCGCAATAGATTTTGTTTCTTTGTGTTCAATAGTTTCGTATCCCATCAAACGGCATGTCAGTTTATCTGCATCAACGTAAGGGTTACGAGTGTAAGGAGGTGTGTCTGGAAGCAGTGTCTTACTTTTCCAACGTACAGCATGTGCATTGCTAATGCCTATCCACAGTTTGTTTTTGACAAGTGGAAAGGTAGAATAAGTCCCTTTGCTATCTTCCCAATATCCTTTTAGCCTAGCATATCCGTTGATGCATTTATCGCCCTGGCACGACTTACCTTCCACAGCACGTTTGGTCATACAATGGTAACTGACAGTTTTTGATTCTCGTCCTTTGTCACTGTACTTTTTACCATTACATTCTGATTTCTCGAAAACCTTGTAAATGAGTTCGAAATGAAGCAATAAATAATACTCAAAACAACGGCTTGAAAAAGCTATTTTGACTTTCTTGCCATCTATCTCTTTTTCTTTAGCTCTAGTGAAAGCATCTGCTGTCTTTGGATGACCGTCTTTGTCGAAAATAACCCATACTTCGTCATATATGTACAGGTACTCAATACCCGCTTCAACCCAGTTTAATGGTGGTTGCCCTTGGAATTGGGGCGTCTTTTTCAATTCCTGCTGCTCTGGAGTCTCATTTTGGAGTGAGCGTTTTTTTCTGGTACCTGTTCCTCTGCTTAAATCCAAATCATTATCATCCGAGGTAATAGTGGGCTTGGGTAATATTTGTACGGCGAAATTAATTTTTCCTTCTTCTTTCAGCCATTCGACCATTGCACCAAAGAAATTCGGTTCGGTGTGTATGCCTTCGCAGATGAGAAGCATGGAAAATTTGGTTGCTTTACTGTTAATCTGTCTCATCTGCAAATAGTTTTTCTAACGATTTGATTGTCGGTACGGCACCAAATTTATTGGCCATGTACCATTTGGCAAACGCAGTGTCTTCGCGGACACCTTCAAAATCTGAAAGTGAATATAATTCAGATGCTCCTTTGTCTGACTTTTCAGTGAACCAAACCTGGTCTTTTCTCAAACAGTCCTCGTTCAGCAGGTTGATATCATGGGTGGTCAGAATCAGTTGGGCATTCTTTTTATTAATTCTTTTATTCCGATATATATCTAAAATGAAAGAGGATATATAGGTGTGGAAACCAGTGTCCATTTCGTCAACCAACAGTGGCAATCCGCTCTCTAAGGATTGTAATATTTTTCCTCCAAGTACGAATAGTTGGCGTGTGCCGTAAGATTCATTGTCAAAATGGAAATCAATATCTTCTAATTTTCTGTCCGCATTATACCGCTCGTGTACAAGCATCACTTTATTCAGTTGCTTTTCTCTACTGGCGACTTTGAATGTTTTGATTCCCAGATCTGCAAAGGCCAACAATTCAACTAATTTTTTCTTTCTATTTGCATCTTCGTATAGCCAATCTCTGACTTCATCCCATAAATCGCTAATCATACGGCTGTGATACCCGTTAGCGATGTGTATATTGGCCAGGTATTTGGCAATAGGGGTGATAACATCGTCGGGGATATCGTACAGAAACTTAGAAAGAATCAGCTTGTTGCTGAATACTGAGAACTTTTGTTTGTTTTTGGGTACGGTAGAACCGTATTTTGCTTTATATCTTTTGAATCCGTTGGTTTGTTCCTCGGCAGGTTCTCTTTCAAAAAGTATTGCAGGCACTCCTTTAGGAGAATATACCAGTTTCTCGGATAAAAAATCATCTTGGTTATATTTCAGGCTATAGACATATTTAATCCCGTTTACAATGAAACTTATGGATACTTCTGTAGGGTTGTCATCAGATTCTCCATCCAACCGGAAAGGATCGTATATATTCACTCCTTCACCTCCTTGTATTTCGGACGGTTTGGAGATAATGGCACGCAAGGAATACAATAATCTGATGATATTGGTTTTTCCTGAAGCGTTGGCACCATAAATTATGGCTATATTCAATAGCCTTTCCGTATTGTTTTCAGATATAGGAGTAGTGAATACATTATCGGGCTTACTCTCTGAAGAGGATGCCTCCATAGTGAAGTTACACTCGTCTCTGAAGGAACGGTAATTCTTAAATTGAATATCTGAAATCATATTTTTGCAATTTTTCTACAAAAAAACGCATTTAATTCGATAAAACAAAGGTTCGTTCTTCTTTTTAAAGGAAGTTTTTTGTTTTATTCGCATTTAATTGTGACCTTATAGCTTATTTACCACTCCGCTCCGATATGGCGGATGTACTTGCTTTTAGAATTATTCTGCCGTACCCCGTCAGGGCTTGAACTTGAATGTTCACTCGCACGGAAACCCTTTGCGTTTGAAATTACTGTAAGTCAGCTCTTTGAAAGACACCTTAAATTCTATTGCCAGCCAAAAGAAAATAACGAGATAGTAATGCAACTCTGTTCTCACTTGGCTTTTGGTTGGTGTTGGATGGCTTTCTGCTCTTTCCTTTTGATCGTCTAAATCGCTATTCATCAGCCTTATTACTGTGTTCTGCGTTAAGTCTCAATTTAAATTCTTATCTTTGTCACTAAAAAAAGGAAAGTGTATGAGAAAAGATGTCATCAAGTCGCTTATTGCTATCAAGCAAGCGGAAGTAATGCCACCATGCTTTCTACGGAGTTGAGTTCGGCTTTACGTGGCTACCCTCTGGAATATAAAACTTATCCACTTTCGTTCAATGAATATTGCCGTTTCAAGGAAATCAACGTGATACCTGCATGGAAATGGCTGTTGCAGGAAGAGGCTGTGTCTTTTTGAAAACACAGCCTCCCAATGTATAAATCTACGCCAAGCGTTGAGCAATCTCCTGAATGGAGAAGGAACCGTCCAAAACACGTACCTGAATCTTTCCGTGCAACAAGTTGAAGAAGAAATCAGCCACTTTCTCCGGAATGATTTCACAGAGTTCCCCATTTGCACCGACTCCCAGGTCATAGGTTTTCAGCAACTGGCTTCCCAATGCAGTAGCCCCTATCAGGAAGTGATTCCGCAGCTTATCCACATTGACCAAATCGGCAGCCAACACTTTTCCCACTACCGAATAACAATGCACCAACACTTTCTCATCTCCTTCAAAAAGCTGGGATTCCTGTTCGTCGGAGTAAGTGTTCATCTCTATGATACCTGTATTCTCCATCTCGGGGGTTCCCGCATAAAGGGCGCCCAAGTCCGCCAGACTCAGATTGAACAGACGGGTCTCGCTCATGACCTGCATCTCTTCGCCACTGAAAGCACTGGGCAACAGTAGCTTTATATCTCCGCTCACCGATACCTGCTTTGCATTGAAAGTCCCTACAATACAGTCTTTCATATTCAGTTTGGCCGTAGCGAAAACACCGCCCAGCACAATACAGTCTTCCAGTATGACTTCATCCGCAAATATGCTTCCGGCAACAAAAGTATTGCACAACTTGACTGTCTTTCCGTTAATGTCAGCCATGAACATCAGACGGCAATCACGGGCATACGACACCAACGAGTCCGAGGTAGCCACCGTCTTACGCAGGATAATGTTCCCTTTCGCATTATTACTGATATGGAACTCCAGTTTGGTGAACACCGCACCGCGTATTTCCACATCTCCATTTTGTATTTCCAGCTTGCGGGCATATACAGCCCCTTCTACGATAGTATCATTTTGTATCAGCACATCCCTCTCCAACTCAGCGGATGTGCGGGGGAGAATAGAACCTTTTACCAGGTTTTCACTTAATATCACTCCATTCTCCAGACTTATCACTTTCAATTCTTTCATAACTTTACTTCTATTTTATAGAACACAAGTAACGGCATCTCACGATAAAAAATCTCCGGCAAGTTTCCTCATCATCCCGGCTACCCGCTTGTCGTGTTCCGAAGAACCTAATCTTTGAATCTCTCTCTCCAGATGTTTTCCGATGCGCTGCTTATCCTCTTGCGTCATGGCAGGCATGGATGCTTGCTGAACATTCTGACGTACTTTCCAGTCATTTACTCCCATACGTGCGGTTTGCTCATTCATCACGATCTCAGTTTCTTTTCCGCCACCGGCACCGGTCTTCTCAACAACAACAACCGGCAACATCCAACGGGCATTTCTGCATCCGCCAATCAGCACATGTTCTATATGACTGGCCAGTTGCTTTTGTCCGAGCAAGTATTGCTTGGCACTCTCTATCAATCCGGCTGCCCGCTGCTTCACTGTGATAGCAGAAATATGTGCCTGTACATCCAACTGCTCTTTATGTCCCACCAATGCCATTGCCGAAAGAGAAGAGTCCGTGTTGCGCAGCTGTTCCTTACTGCTGCTTTCTACAAAACGGAAGCAAGGTTCCATCAGCATGTGGATGCGTTGCAGCAATTCACGGTCCAGATTCTCAAAGACACCGGAATAGCGGGTGGTCAGGATGTCATAATCATCTTCCATCACCGATTTACGGTTGGTTAGCTCTTCGGACTGAGACTGCAACTCGCCATATACGGCTTCTACATTGGAACATTCCTCCATGTTCTGTATATCCAGGCTGGCGGTTATATATCCCAAAAAGCCTTTGGATATACGTTTACCAATCTGCTGCGTGCTGGCGATCTTATGGGCAACCTCGGCCGCATTGCACGCCACAACAGAGTTGCGTAAACTCTCGATGTGCTTGCTGCAATCCTGTACGCTGCTATTATAAGGATGGTCGTCTATCTCCAGATAGATATCAATCGGTTCTTCCAGAACAACGGTCTTGGAAGCTGACTTATCGCCTACGGTAAGTGTCACAGTTTCACTTTTCCGTATCACGTCATGCAGGATATGTCTTCGTCCTCCCATAATCAGCCCTCCTTCGTGTTAAGCCAGGTTTCATTCCGGGCTATGAGTTTCTTCATGTTCTCTTTCACCCTTTCACTAAGGTCGGAAGTTGCAATCAGGCGCTCAAGCTTCCCGGTCACCATCCGCTGAGACTCCATCGAGATGTTTTCCCATCCGCTGCTTTCAATCTTACGCTCCATGCCTTCACGTATCTTCATGCAGGAGCGTTGACCGATAAGCTGCTCCAATCCCGAAGGTAGTTTAGTTTCCATAACTTCTCCCGCATCTCCCCGTTTCACCAACAAGATGGCTGGTAAATATCGAAGGACGGATTTGCCAACAAACGAATTCAACTTGATTTTTTGCATCTTGGCACTCTGCTGTTTGCAGGTGGTGAGGAAGTTGGTCATTTGTGCAATCAAAGCTTGCGCATTGTGCTTGACGTGTGCAGCGGCAATAGCCTGAGAAGTGGACAAAGATTCGGTTTGGTTGACCGGTACAGAAGCTATCTGATAGTAGACGCGGTTCAGGGTGTCCGTTATGTCCTGCTCACAAAAGCGAATGACGGGTTTATCCAGCTCATGAATACGATTGTGAAGAGCTGTGTCCAGCCCTCTGAACAGTTTGGAATAACGCCCTGTCAAAATCACAAAGTCATCATCCATTCTCTTTTTCAAATCAAGCAATGCGCCCCCCTGCTCCTCCAGTTCAGAGAAATACGCATTCACAGCGCTCAATGCCGTAGCATTTTTCTGTTCTATCTGCGAGGCGACCAGTGAGAAGAAGCCTTTATTCAGCCTTTTGCATAGTTTGTTCGTAGCATCCCTCTCAGCGGCTATGACTGCTGCCTCCATAGCAACAACTGCTGTAGTGACCCCGCTGACCTTATTAGATACGGTATCTATCTTATTGGCCATGTCGCGGGTATCGACTGTAACATCATATTTTGCCATAATCTTTAATTTTCAAATTTATGAATGCTATTTATCTTTTTCAAGATCACTTAAATCGTCCAAATCATCCAGATCGCTCAAGTCATCCAAGTCGTCCAGACCACTCAAATCATCCATTTCATCCGAAACCTCAGGAGTTGCAGGGACTTCAGGGGTAACAGAGGGGGTGGGAATAACAGGAGCTTCGGAAGCAGCAGGAACTTCGGAAACAACAGGAGTCTCAGATTCTTTCGGAACTTCCGCTTCCTCTGAAGTCTCTGACATTTCAGGCTTTGCCGCTTCTACATCAGGGCTCATTCTGATTGTTTTTTCAGCTTCTTCCATATGTTGGGGAGCATACACCGAATATTCCATCGCATCGCTATCATCCACCAGTTCAGCATGATAATCCAACGTTGCCTCCTGGCTGTTTTCTGCAATTTCCTGCAAGGAATCGGTAGCTACCCGCGCTATATCCAAAGACATATACTCTTCCACACATTCTTCAACGGCAGGAGCCGGCGGCATATTGGAAGCAAATGCATAGAATGGATTGATACTTGCCAAAGGACGGCGCCGGTCATCCAACAGGGCTACATTATCATTGGCGTCCACTATTTTCTTTGCCATTCCGTCACGAAGGCTGGCATCGAAATACTCAATATATCCATATTCTTTAGCCTTCTTATTAATATCACCCTGCAAAAACTTCATGTACTCTTTAAACTCTTCCTGAATTTGCTTGAAGTCATCGGACTGCTCGGCAAACCTTCGCGAGGTGTTTTCCAACTGATCTCCGGCATTTTCTTCCAACTCCTGGGTATCTCCATCCATCATCTGTTGCAGCATGCGGGATTTCATCCGGTCGAGGCGTTCAAAGGTGGATTGCGCGGCAAGAAGCTTGGTCAGATTACTACGCATGATGTTAATGAGGTCGTCACCCGAAGTCCGGTTACGTCCGTAGAAGTCCTGGGTTTCACGATGCCACTGGTTCAGATAATCACGCTTCTGATTATCAATGTCATTGTAGATATCCAAACGGTTCAAACGTGTCTCTGCCAACAGGTTTTGCACGATAGGCGCCACAATTTCCTCTTGTATCTGACTGATGCCATAAGGCATTGTCGTGCGGCTGCCGTCTTCTGCAACCCATGAATGGTCTTTCATGTCATAACGTACACGCGAACTTTCTTTCAGTTGGAAAGGTGTATAGTTCTCAACCGTATCGCGGAAGTTAAAGTTTGTTTGGCGGATTTTCTCCAGTTCATCCTTTTCCAGCTTCGGCGAATAGTGATTATAAGAGGTTTTCAGAATGGTGAACAGCAATTGATTAGAACTTTCCACCAGCGAATTAGTAGATTTAACCTTCGCTGCCGCAATTGTCTGCACCGCATAGCCCACATTTGAAATCAAACGCCGTAATACATCTTCAAATTGCTCGCTCTGGTCAGACAATGAATGGCGCATGGCATTCAGCGAATTAAATTGCTCAATTTCCTTATCATACGCTGCCGTATCAAATACATTCAGCACAGGCGCTCCCGACGGGTTGGCCGTACCATATTCATTCAAATAAGAAATAACCGGCGAATCGGGAGGAATGACAGGCATGCCTACAGAAACAGTATGCAAGTCCGACAAGAAATAAGCACTGTCGCGCAGATTACGATCCATACGTCCAAAGTAGTCATAGAACTTCACTTTAGGTATAGATGTTGAATAATCTTCTGTGGAAACTTCTTCCACTCCCTTGCTTTCTTCTACCAAAGGAGCAGTGGTAGAGAGTTCGTCCAGTTCTCTCAGTTTCTCGGAAAGCGCTCCTTGGTTATTAACTAATTGCAGTTCAAAGTTCTGTACAGAACTATTTCCGGTATGATCTATCACAAAGCTCTTATTCTCGAAAGGAACCTGACTGGCAACAGGGACATAAACCACCCCCATCTTTTCAATCTTATAGTCTCTGAAAATCTGTTGATGCTTATTCTCCAGTTCTTTCAACTCCACTCCGACATCATCGATGGATTTACCGCTGGATTTAAACAGCTTGTAGTTTTTCATCCCCCAATAAAGACCGGCTACTGCAATAGCAATACTTAGCCACCCAATTACCGCTATCAATGCAAGACCGACAACAAGAATTCCAAATCCTACGTACATCTGCGTTTGGGCTTTTTTCTTACCCGTAGCATTCATAGTCAACGAATTCTTTAATTCTCCCATCTCCTTTTCTAATTCTTCTTCTTGCGACACTATTTTTTCTGCCGCATCTTTATAAAAATCAAAAAGGATTTTCGCTTGATCCTGATACAAATCTTGCGAAGAAGAAAAAACCTTTCCTTTCATACCTGATATGTTTTTATAGTAAATAAATAAAATAAGATCTGCGTTTCTAATTGTATCCTAATTCCAGCAGTTTGCGTTCAGCCAGCGCAAAGCCCTTCGCCTTGGATTTCCGATACCACATAACGGCCTCAAAGATGTCTATACCAACTCCTTTTCCTGTTTCATACATGAGGCCGAGGCAATACTGCGCTTCTGCATTTCCGGCATTGGCCAAAGATTTATAAATATCGAATGCTTTCTTGTAATCGCCATTCTGTGTAGCTTCCCGAGCTGCTTCCAAAGAGTTGGTCTGAGCTTTTTTCTCTGCTTTCTCAGGTTCTGCCTGTTGTTGAGGTTCATTCACGGGAGTCTTTGCCTCCGGCTGAGCTTTAGGTTTAGGTTGCTCTTCTACTTTAGGTTGCTTTTGCTGCTCTACAGCTTTAACCGGAGTTTCCTCAGGAGTAGCAACAGGCGCCACAGTCGTGGTATCCTGCACCACAGTAATAGTGTCAGCAACAACAACCGGAGGTACAACAACTGGCTTAGGTTTGGATGCAAACACAAAATACAAGCAGATCAAAACCAAGATCAGAAGCACACAGCCACCTATTATATAAAGAGATTTTCCGGATTTCTTTTGAATAGCAGGGGCCTCTTCTTTTCTTTCCGGATCCGGCTGCTTCACTTCAGGCTCTGGCGATTTTACCTCCGGTTGAGTTGATTCAACAACAACGGGTTCACTTTGCTTTATTTCCGGTTCAGCCTGTACAACTTCCGGTTCAACCTGTTTTACGTCTGCTTCTGCAAGTTCTGGTTTATTCTCAGTAGGTTCTGATTTTACTTCAGTAGGTTCCGGTTTTACTTCAGTAGGTTCGGAAACAACTTCAGCAGGTTCACTCTCTACCGATTCTATTTCCGGTTCTGCTTGTTCGATCTCCGGTTCCGTTTGTTCTATTGCCGGTTCAACCAATTCATCCGCAATCTCAGTATTTTTCTCTTCTATCTCTTCTTCCTGAATATCCACTGATTCCACAACCGGAACACTTTCTTCAAGCACTACCTCCTCTATCCCTTCAAGAGCTTCTTCCGGTTTTTCCTCAATAGCCTCCACTTCCTCTGCCTCTGGTTGACCTTCCTCAATCAATGATATTTCCGCTGGAATATCCAGTACAATAGGCTCTTGCCCTGACTTTCTATAAAATGCATCTAAGACACCCCGAATAATACTAAAGTAATAAACTTCCTCCTTAAACAGTGATGGAAAATTCAAATACAACTGTTCAGCCATCTTCCAATACAATTCTTTATCGGAAGTATCGTTACAAGCATCAAACAAACCATTCGCTTCTTTCAGTAAAGGTAAGAACCGTAAATTGATTCGAAGCACTTTCAATCTAAGTACATTCAGGAAATTCGCCTCACATAAGTCAGCATATTCATTCAGGTACTTCACCAATTTAGGAACCTTTTCTGCATAAGGTTTTATTTGAGTACGCAGCTTGTTAATGGCCTGTTGACACGCCTCACTATCTGCCTGAGGCTTCTTGAAGTTTTCAGCAAGTACAGCCAGTTCCGGAGCTATTTTCTTTAGAATAACATGTTCCGCATTCTTCTGAAGGGCAGACCGCAAAAGCTGAAAGCGTTCTGCATCTTTCAAGTTTAAAACAAACTTCTGAGAGAGCAGATCTTTCCTGATTGCCTCCAGCATAGCCACCAATGAAACATTATCCATTTCCAAAGCAGCAGCAATGCTTTCGCACTCTTTTAAAGTAAACTTTCCACTCTTTTCAATAATAACCCGACGGATTTTAGTTATCTCATCCAACAAATATGTTCTATCCATAATACCAAATTCATAAAAAGTCTCTAAAAATACATATTATTTTCACCAAAACAACTCTTTTCACGACTTTTTCACTCGTATATGCCTATTTATCACGGTTTTCCGTGACAAACTATATTTTACTTTGGAAAAATTAATAGAATCTGAGAGAACATTTACAAGATACCAAACGTTATATTAACAAAACCATAATTCAAGACAAATTATGAATACGTTATTAACATCTTTAATGCTTATAATTATGACTCACGAAATGCCGAAACTTCCGTATGCAAATAATGCATTGGAACCTGTAATCAGTCAGCAAACCATAGATTTTCACTATGGTAAACACTTACAGACATACGTAAATAACCTCAATAACCTGGTACCGGGTACAGAGTATGAAAACAAAGATCTAGTGACTATAGTAGCCACTGCACCGGATGGAGCAATTTTCAATAATGCCGGACAAGTATTAAATCATACCCTCTACTTCCTGCAATTTTCACCGAAACCCGCTCAAAGCGAACCTACTGGAAAATTAGCAGAAGCCATCAAACGCGACTTTGGAAGCTTTGATAACTTCAAGAAAGAATTCACAGCTGCAGCTGTAGGATTGTTCGGATCAGGTTGGGCTTGGTTATCAGTAGATAAAAATGGTAAATTACATATTACCAAAGAAGCCAATGGCAGTAACCCTGTACGTTCAGGATTTACCCCCTTGTTAGGCTTTGATGTTTGGGAACACTCCTACTATCTCGATTACCAAAATCGCCGTGCCGATCATGTAAATGCTCTTTGGGGTATCATTGATTGGAATGTAGTAGGCAGCCGGATGAAATAACAACAACATCATAAACTCTTTTTCAAAAAAACGCACCTGCGGGAATTATCAGTCCCCCAGGTGCGTTTTGCATATCCTATCTAACATATTTTAAAGAAAAACGTTGGCTACTGAAAGCTTTTATCATTAACTTTGCTAACATAAACGTTTATCAAAAGAAATGAAGCTCATTGTAGTCACAGCACCCACATTTTTTGTGGAAGAAGACAAGATTATCACGGCACTCTTTGAAGAGGGGTTGGATATTCTACATCTGCGAAAACCGGAAACACCTGCAATGTATTCCGAGCGACTTTTAACGTTGATACCAGAAAAATATCACAGGCGTATCGTCACTCATGAGCACTTTTATCTAAAAGAAGAATTCGACCTCATGGGCATTCACTTAAATACGCGCAATCCGCATGAACCGCATGACTATTCAGGGCATGTCAGTTATACCTGCCATTCTGTAGAAGAAGTAAAAAGTAAAAAGCATTTTTACGACTATATATTCATGAGTCCCGTTTATGACTGCATATCCAAGGAAGGAATTCTTTCCGGCTACACACCCGAAGAATTGCGTGCGGCAGGAAAAGAAAGAATCATCGATACTAAAGTCATGGCTTTAGGCGGAATTACTCCCGACAATATTCTGGAAATAAAAGATTTTGGATTCGGAGGTGCGGTAGTACTCGGTGATTTATGGAATAAATTTAATGTCTGTACAGACCGGGATTATCTGGGCGTTATCCGCCACTTTAAGAAACTAAAAGAAATGGCGGATTAAAAAGTTAAAAAGCATCCATATTAAAATTTCCCATATTCCTTATACTCTGCACTGGCAGGTAAAGTAAAGTAGAAAGTAGATCCTTCTCCTTTTTTCGACTCTACACCAATGCCACCACCATAGTGCTCTACAATGGATTTTGTGATGGAAAGACCTAAACCTGTACCACGAATATTATAGTTCATCTTCACAAAGCGCTCAAAAATAGCACGGCGGCTTTCTTCATCAATACCGCAACCTGTATCAGCTACGTAAAAGTAAAAACTATCATTACTCAGACGGCGGTATCCAATTCTGACACTACCTTGTTCTGTAAATTTCAATGCATTCTTTACCAGATTATTAATCACCTGCGCAAAACGTACCCGGTCAATCATTAAACGACATTGAGGCAGTTTCTCTACAAACTCGATCTGAATACCCGATGGTCGGGGATGTGCATTTTCCGCAGCACATATTTCCTGAATCAATGTATTCACATCCACATCTCCATCTTTATATTCCATTGTATTGGCCTCTATTTTCGAGAAGTCCAATAAATCATTGATCATCTGAACCAGGAAGTTTTTATTATCATTGATTTCTTTTAGAAAAATCATCCGTTCTTCCCTGCTTAAATTATCTGTTTCGGCAAGCACATTTGTAAACCCAACGATAGCATTGAGCGGCGTACGTATTTCATGCGTCATATTGGCAATAAAAGCATTCTTCAACTGATTGCTTTCCTCAGCCACTTCATTTAATTGCTGCAATGTTTTCAAACGCCTGGTTTTATTGATAGACACAACAATCATTATAACCAGAAGCAATAAAATAATAACTCCAAAACAAAGCAGCAGTATTTCATTCTTCTGAAAAAAATCAGTAGCCCAAAGAACATATAATGCAGAAAAATCCAGATTCATAAAGTTGGTGATTAAAATATTAGGTAATCAGACTGTTTTAAAGTGCCGACAAAGATAGCAAAGAAAAAACAAATATTTGATTATTAGATACATGTTTTTCCAAAAAAAATAGGCTGTAAACCTATCTAAAAAAGGTTTACAGCCTATAATTATGAGATTTTAGAGTAATATTTTACTTCAAATCTTCAATCGCCGCCTGCGCCGCAGCCAACCGTGCTATGGGCACTCTGAACGGAGAACAGCTCACATAATTCAAACCAACTTTGTGACAGAACTTCACAGAAGAAGGCTCACCACCATGTTCACCACAGATACCGCACTTCAAATCCGGACGAATAGCACGACCTTTTTCAGTAGCCATACGTACCAGCTGTCCCACACCGTTCTGGTCGAGAACCTGGAACGGGTCTACTTTCAAGATTTTCTTTTCCAGATAAACCGGGAGGAAGGAAGCGATATCGTCACGTGAATAACCGAATGTCATCTGTGTCAAGTCATTCGTACCGAACGAGAAGAATTCAGCAGAAGAAGCAATACGGTCGGCAGTCAAGGCAGCACGAGGAATTTCAATCATTGTACCCACCTTAAAGTCAATACTGTCACCCACTTCAGCGAAAAGTGCAGCAGCTTCTTCACGAATCACCTTTTCCTGCTCTTTGAACTCATACAAGATACCAGTCAGCGGAACCATGATCTCCGGATGTGTTTCCACGCCTTCCTTCTTCAGTTCCAAAGCAGCACCAAGGATAGCACGCGTCTGCATCTGAGTAATCTCAGGATATGTATTACCCAAACGGCATCCACGGTGTCCCAACATCGGGTTATGTTCGCAAAGCGATTCTACACGTTGCTGGATATAATGCAGACTAACACCCATAGCATCCGCCATTTCCTGCTGACCTTTCAAATCGTGAGGCACGAACTCATGCAAAGGAGGATCAAGCAGACGAACAGTTACCGGACAACCTTCCATAGCCTGGAAGATGCCCTTAAAGTCAGCTTGCTGGTAGGGCAATATCTTAGCCAACGCTTTGCGACGTCCTTCTGCATCTTCCGCAAGAATCATCTCACGCATAGCCTTAATCTTTTCACCTTCAAAGAACATGTGTTCCGTACGGCAAAGACCGATACCAATAGCACCAAAGTTGCGAGCCACAGCAGCATCATGAGGAGTATCCGCATTGGTACGAACCTGGAGTTTCGTATACTTATCAGCTAGATCCATCAGTTCTGCGAAATCTCCTGAAAGTTCAGCCGCCTTCGTTTCTACCTGACCTTTATAAACCACACCTGTACTACCATTCAATGAAATATAATCGCCTTCTTTCAGCAGAACGCCATCTATTTCTACCGTACGAGCCTTATAATCAATATTCAAAGCACCGGCACCCGACACACAACACTTACCCATACCACGGGCCACTACTGCTGCATGAGACGTCATACCACCACGGGCAGTAAGAATACCTTCTGCAACTGCCATACCGGCCAAGTCTTCGGGAGAAGTTTCGATACGTACCATTATAATACGCTTACCGGCAGCATGCCATTCTGCAGCATCATCTGCAAAGAACACAATTTGTCCAGTAGCAGCACCCGGAGATGCAGGAAGACCGCGAGTCAGAACTTTAGCTTGTTTCAAAGCAGTCTTATCAAATACAGGATGAAGCAATTCATCCAATTTATTGGGTTCACAGCGCATCAAAGCTGTTTTTTCATCAATCATACCCTGATGCAGCAAATCCATTGCAATCTTCACCATAGCTGCACCGGTACGTTTACCGTTACGCGTC
>OGXV01000803.1_pt1 | contig 19901 bp, 26 predicted proteins | sample 1576391 | NCBI WGS metagenome assembly OGXV01 (sample SAMEA3541586, study PRJEB24748) | human gut metagenome | biome: human gut; feature: human-associated habitat; material: faeces | place: China | collected 2012 | reverse complement strand
GATGAAGGAGATCCGGCTGAATGTGAGTATGGGCAGTTCCCACCAATCCTGGCAGCGCCTGATGACGCTGTTCGCCCAGAACGCGGTCCATGCGGATAAGCTGGTGTCTGCCGTGTTCCCACTGGAGCGTTGGGAGGAGGCCTTTGCCATGGCGGAGTCCGGGAGCGGCTACCGGATCGTGCTGGTGCCCTGACTTAGAAACGGCCTTTACCACGGTTGCGGACCGCGCCGTTTTGCGTGCCGGGGCGCACACTGCAGCCCACGCCCGGAGGTCCCGGACATTAACCATTCAAGACAAGATGAAAAACCATACATAAGGAGTGAACCACTATGAATGAAGCAACAAATCATGAAGTTACAAATCCCCAATCGAAAAAAGTCGTCCTGATCACAGGAGGAGCCATGGGCCAGGGGCGGGCCCACGCGGTGAAGTTTGCGGAGAACGGTTTCAACGTGGTGCTGGCGGATATGCTGGCATTAGCGCAGCTGACCATAGCCCCATTACCAGCGGCGTCCGTCGGGCGAATAAGCGCTTAATCACCGCCGGGATGGCAGCCTGGATGATGCCGATGCCAACGCCTCCGGCCAGGGCGCTGGTGAGCAGTAGGCCGCTATTCGGGGCGATTTCCCGCAACAGGGCGCCCGCCGCGATAATCAGCAGGCTTAGCGCAATGCTACGGTTTTGACCGACATGACGATCGACCCAGCCGCCGGCCAGCGCCAGCACGCCCATCGCTACCACCGGCAGGGCGGTCAGTAGCGCGGCCAGGGTATAGCTCATCCCACTGGCGGCGCGGATCTCCGGAAGCAAAGGGCCGATGGAGGTGAGCAGCGGCCGCATATTTATGCCGATCAGCACCAGGATCCCCAGCGTCAGATTCTGTCGCAACACGGCTTTCATGGCTGCTGTTCCGCCCACCGCTGATAAACTGCCAGCCCCTCCGGCTGGGGGCGATGATGGATCGGCAACGTCTGCTGCGCCAGCGGCTGCTGCAACTGCTGATAAATCGCGGCGGTAGATAGCTGAAAAGGCTCTCCGTCCTGATTGCTGTTGGCGAAAAATACTTCCCGCACGCCGGTTAAATAGAGTGCGCTAAGACACATCGGACAAGGCTGTCCGCTGGCGTAAATAACGCATTCGCGCAGAACTTCGCTTCCCAGCCTGGCGGCAATATCGCGAACGGCATTCAGTTCGGCATGCGCCGTTGGGTCGCCGCTCAGATGAAAGGTGTTGACGGCTTCGGCGACAACCTCGTTATGGCGCACCATCACGGCGCCAAAGGGGCGACCGCCGTGGGTTGTGTTGTGTTTTGCCAGCGCTAAGGCGCGCTGGAGATAGCGATCGTGAGCGGACATAGTCACTCCTGCATAAGATGATGTTCAAGGTAAAAGAGGCAACGGGTCGTGCGTAGAGGGTACGTAACTTGTTTCATAAGTTAAAAGACTTATTTATGATGAACCCTAGTTGAATTACTTATAGGTAAGCGGATGCTCCTGCGCCATCTTTCCTACTTTATCGCTGTGGCAGAACACCGTGGCTTTACCCGCGCCGCCGCGGCGCTGCACGTCTCCCAGCCGGCGCTGTCACAGCAGATCCGCCAGCTGGAAGCCATGCTGGAGGTTCAGCTTTTCGACCGCTCTGGCCGTTATATCCGGTTAACCGATGCCGGAGAGATCTGGCTGGAGTATGCCCGCCGGGCGTTACGCGATCTTGAGGAGGGGCGGCGCGCTCTGCATGACGCTGAAGATCTGCAGCGCGGCAAACTCCGCATTGCCATGACGCCGACCTTCACCACCTATATGCTGGGACCGCTGGTGGAAAACTACTATCGACGCTACCCCGGCGTGAAATTGCTGATCCAGGAGATGAACCAGGAGCGCATGGAAATGATGTTGCTGAAGGATGAACTGGATGTCGGCATCGCCTTTGACGACAGTCGTTCCCCGGATATTGTCGTTCAGCCGCTGCTGACGGAAACCCTCGCGCTGGTGGTGAGCCGCACGCATCCTCTGGCCAGAGAGAACGCGCTCAGGCTGCAGGCGCTCGACGCGCAGCCGCTGATTTTACTGAGCAGCGAGTTTGCCACCCGGGAGCAGATCGATCGTTATTGTCGTCGTCATCGGCTCGAACCTGACGTGCAGATGGAGGCCAACTCTATCGGCGCCGTTCTGTCGGTCATTCGGCGAACGCCCCTTGCGACACTGCTGCCGGCGGCGATCGCCGGGCAGTATGATGATGTGGTGGCGATTGAGCTGGAACCCGCGCTGCTGCAGCGAACGGCCTGTTTGCTCCAGCGCAGGGATGCGTGGCAGAGCGCCGCGGCACGCGAATTTATCGCCCTGGCGCGGGAGATTGCGCTAACGCTTGAGCAGGAAAACCGCCTGCCTCCTGCCTGAAGGCGTGCGTCGCTCGGCGGCGAGCCAGGATTAACGGTGGGCTGCGTTGCTGGTGTCGGCCTCGTCGGGCAGGGCATTCTCTCTAAGCATGACTTCCTCCTTCAGCCTTTCCAGCACGTGATGAAAGAGCTGGGTCTTGTCTGGCTCAGCCATGGTCTGCAATTTCACATTAAATAAACTATGGGACAGAATAAGATCGTGGATAAATTCCAGCAGTACCTCACTTTGCGGAAGTGAGGTTAATTCCTGATGGATATAACCGGTTTGTTGCCGTAGCGGATTTTTTGTGACATCCATCGGTCGGGCGCTAATGCTATGGGCAAATATTTTCTCAATTGCCTGACTGGTAATATAGAGCCGACTCAATGACAGGATGGGGTTTTCGGCTTCCTGCGGAATGAAGTGACAATAAACAAACGGTTTCTCAGGCAGCATCATGCTGAACCTGTTTTCACGATGAATATCGTTAGGCGCCTCCAGCAACGCCATTAAATTCCGGCTGTGCGGATGCCAGAGTCCTGAAGCTGTGACCTTGACGTTGAACTGCGTGACGGTATTCCCGCTCTGGGTTTCCATGACGGGAATATCGCCATCAATCCGCAAAATGCTATGGATATGGGAGTGTGGCGACCAGTAGGTTTCCAGCGTCTCAGATGAATTGAGTGGATTAAATGTGTTGGTTACCTCTTTTTCCTGATGAGAAAGGACGGCGAGTTTTAGTGTTCCCCGCGTCGGGTTAAGCTTCAGGCATAGATTGATCGCACCGATATCATGCCAGTGAAGAATGTCTTCAATTTCACAGTTTAATAATTTTTGCGCCCGGGAAAGGGAACAATACTCCATTGGCGGTAAATTATTTAATTTCCAGATATTCCGTTCTGTTATATTCATAAGGATTGTTTATTGCAGAAAAATAGCGGTCAGTATTAGCAATGAAAATCTGATGGTCATGTGCTTTTTTTTGTTAACGTCGCTGGTCTGATTGATGAAATTCATTCATGTTGAGAATATTATATCAATAAGATGATTATTCTTATTGTTACGTCAGCCATTCACTTGATGGTGTAATCCTATCATTAATTTCGCTCGAGAAAAATAGTTTGCTTAGCGCCTGAATACAACACTTTTTTTTATTAACGACCTCGACGAGAGGGAACGCATCATGAAGAGAATGTGGTTCTTGAAATCAATGCCTGGACGACAGGGATAACGCAAACGGATGCTCGCGGCATCCGTTTGCGGCGGCCAAGCTTACCGGGTTACAGAGGGATAGCGATCTCCTGGCTGCGCGATGGCATACCAGGACATCATCTCCGCGGTACCCGGCTGACCTTCTGCTGGCGCCCAGTCCATAGTGTCGATTTCAGCAAGCGGTTGATAAGCGCCTTGTTTGACTTCAAATACCATTCCACCAGCGTCGAGTGAGAGCACCGTATGCCAGGTGCCAGGCTCCATTTCCAGCGCCATGCAGGTTTCACCCAGCACCACCCGGTTAGTGATCGCGCCATGATCATCAAAATTTAGCACCACAAAGCGACCTTTCAGCGGCAGCAAAAGTTCAAAGGTATGTCGGTGCCGGTGCGGGCGGATATAGGTGCCGGGTTCCATAGCGATAGCCAGACGCTGCACCGGGTCGCTCAGCTCAGGGTGAAAATTGCGATGGGCACGTAAGCGCGGGGAACTGGCCGCCGCTTCGCTCTGCTGCTGCATATCGCTAAGGGTGATCTGTTTCATATCAACGCCTGGCTCCTTTGTTGTCCAGAGAGTGTTGCATCGGCTGGGCGGCAGGTTGACGACCAGGCCACGCGATATTGTACGCATAAAGCGTGTTGCTGTTGGTTAATTGTCGAGGCTATAGAGTGCAGGAGGGCTTCTGCCAGGCAACCGCGCAATTCCTACCTGCTTTTTTTGCCTGGTACAGGGCGCCGTCGGCACGGTTAAGTCATTCATTCTATACCGTTTTAGGATCCTCCGTTGTGGCAAGACCGATACTGATCGTGACGCTTTCGGGCAGTTTAACCCTGCTGCTGACGTCGCCTGGGTTGATAATGGTCTGGCGGGTCCGCTCGGCGATGAGTTGCGACTGCTGTTGGCCCACGTCAGACAGTAATAGCGCAAATTCCTCGCCGCCTGTTCTGGCCACAATATCATCTCTGCGAACCTGATCCTGAAGTACCCCGGCCACATACTGAATAACAAGATCTCCCTGAAAGTGACCATATTTGTCATTGATGCGCTTGAAATGTTCGATGTCGCATAACAATTTAGACAATGGTTTTGCACAGAGACCCGTTGCATTTTTTTATCAGCACAAGGTAAAAATAACGGCGGTTATACAGCTGCATCAGATAATCACGAATCGAGTTCTGATAAGCATTCTCATATTTATTGTTGGATAATTGATAAAGATTAAACGCATTAAGGAAAATAATGATAATAAAGATCAGAGTGCCCAGCGTTTCGAAAAGCCTCGCTTTATACCCTGTGTTCTCGCTAGCGACATCTGCGGTTGTTAAGAAAGAGAAGGTTAATATATAAACGAAGTAGTAAAAATAGATTCCTGTCCAGAATATATTTCTGAAGCGGGTTAATGCCATCGTCGTGAAAAAAAAGAACGTCCATATGTAAACCATTATATTACTGGCTAAGCGAATCGTTGGTTCATACAGGTGGATTGAGGAAAATCCAACAATCAGGACGATAGCTAAGGTCAGGCTTATACAGGCAAAGGTAATAATAATGTGATTATGGGAGGCCAGCAGGCGATGCGAACGAAACTTGAATACTAATGCCGCGGTGATGATTTAGGTGAGTGTTAACGCGTTGCGGTAAAAATAGATGAGTCTGATGGCCTGTTCATTAGGTCATACCTGTCAGGGCAAGAAAACTATGTTTTTATGATCGTGAATATCAATATTTTGAATGTCTGTCGGGAGTGAGCAGTATGCTTTTCGTGCGGTCGCTGCTGACGATGTCATTACGTTTTACAACTCGTCTTTTCCTGTGAGTTGTTCATTTTAGTCGCAAAATTATAACTGGTGTTTTCATCTTTTTAAAAAGAGGAATGGCGCCACGGGTTTTATATCTATAAATAAATCACTTTGTGCGTTAACAGGAAGGGGGCATTGATGATCAGGTCGGTACCACCTTGAGTAGACAGTCTACAGGAGCTGCAGAAAAACCATCAAAAGTCGGCGTGGATCCGACATAAAGCAGGAGGGTTATGGTGTCCCCTGCAGGAATCGAACCTGCAACTAGCCCTTAGGAGGGGCTCGTTATATCCATTTAACTAAGGGGACATAGAACTTACTGATTTTTAAGCGTTCAGCTTGTGTTGCATGTTATCCTATCATTCCCCGTAGCATCAAGCATTTCATTCCTTTTATTTCCTTTCCGTTCGCATCGATTCGCTTAGAAAATCACTTCGTTCACTTGCCATTGCGTACACATTGAGTACAGAATGCAGAATTTCAGTGTGTACAGGATACAGAGCCGTGGCCCTTAGTGATACCAAACTCCGTAGCATCAATGCTAAGCCATACAGCGGCGCAGCTGAGGTCACAGATGGTGACGGGCTAAGTGTACGCATAACTCCCACAGGCACGATCACATTCCAGTTTCGTTATCGCTGGAACGGTAAGCCCGTTCGCCTCTCCATTGGCCGCTATCCCGCTATGTCTCTCAAGGAGGCGCGCGTTGTCGTCGGTGAGATGCGCGAATTGTACCTCAAGGGGCTAAACCCGAAAAATTATTTTGCCAAAGAAGATGGCGAGCTGACTCTCAAAGAGTGCCTGGATCAGTGGTGGGGCAAGTATGTTGAAACGCTGAAGCCGAACACTCAGACGCTGTACAAGTCAGTTGTGTACAACACGATGTACACAGAATTCCCGGACGCTCCGGTAGTAAACATTCCTGTTTCTGCATGGGTGCGTTTCTTTGATAAGCAGGAAAAGAAGAACAGCAAAAAGGCCAGGGTGCTTCTTCTACAACTACGTTCTGTAATGAACTGGTGTATCAGCCGCCAGTTGATCCCATCGTGCGAGGTCCTGAAGCTTAGCGTTAAGACCATCGGAAAAAAACCTGATGTGGGTAGCCGTGTTCTCACGTATACCGAGTTGGCTAAAATCTGGCTGGCGCTGGAGAACAACAAGATCGTTACCTCCAACAAGGTGCTTCATCAATTGCTTTTGCTTTGGGGAGCCAGGCTATCAGAGCTGCGTCTGGCTACCGCCAGCGAATTCAATATGGATGATCTTATCTGGACGACGCCAGGAGAGCATTCCAAGATGGGTAACGTTATCCGTCGACCGGTGTTCGATCAGGTGAAACCTTTTGTTGAAAGACTTCTCAATGCAGGAAACGATGTTTTGTTTCCTGGCCAGGAACTGGACAAGCCTATAGATCGCTCGTCAGCAAATCTCTATATGAAAAAATTAAGGGATAAAATTGATATACAAGAGTGGCGAACGCATGACTTCAGGCGCTCACTAGTGACGAATTTATCAGGGGAAGGGGTTATGCCTCACGTCACCGAAAAGATGCTGGGCCATGAGTTGGGGGGAGTGATGGCGGTGTATAACAAACACGATTGGCTGGTGGAGCAGAAAGAAGCTTATGAACTTTATGCAGATAAAATTTTTTGGTATGCTAAAAATATAGTTAAATATTAGCTTGCAAAGTTACAAAGAAGGTTTGATTTCTCTGACAAGAAAACCAATGATAAAGGGGTAATAATACCCCTTTTTTGAATCTTAGTTTTTTAATTTTCGTCAAAGTCATGTATGTCATATTTATATCCGGAATTGCTTACGGAAACATTGAAAATTGGAATGTCTTTTCTAATGCTATCTCTTATTATCTTCACAAGATTCAGGCTTGAGTGGCTGACTCGTCCACCGACATAAATAGCTTGAATTGCCATCGGGGAATATTTTAATAATCTGTTTTTTCCAGATTGTATATTTACCAGCCTGTATTCTTCCTCATACCACCAAGCATTATGTTTTTTAAACATAATGTCTTCATCTTTTGCTTCGTTGAAGGTGTTAATTGTATGTGCGAGTGATGTATAAATAACATCTTTATGAATGATTCGAGATTCTTTATTCTCATTAAGAGACTGTAAAAGTTTACCTTGGTCAAACATAATACATATCCCTGAGAATTGCGCAGCATAATGAGACCACATCAAGGTGCTTTCTTTAAAATTGATCTGATCTATTGGGTTGATTTTTGAGAAGCAACATACTCCAGAATCATTAACTAGAGCAGAAATAGTGCCATTGACTTTGTTCACATTATTTGTCTCACCAAATATCATTTGAGCAGTTAATTCATATGTGCCTTCAAATGGGTCATTAAGATTATCAAAACCAGAAAACCATAAGCAACAATTACTCAATGAACTTAGAGAGTCCAAACTAATGCGTTGGTATTTATATAGATTCATCGCACTTTCCAGTTATCTTTAATAATAATGTGGTTAATTATACATCAAAATGTTAAATAATCAAAAATGATTCTCATGAGATCATAAAGGAAAGTGCTTCTTCATTGTGTTTATTTTACATTAAAGGATTAATGATAATTAATACTGTCTGTTTATCCCTCCAGATTCTATCCACTGTAATACTGCTTTACGGCTGTATCGGGTTGGATATGTAAGTACAGGTTTAGGGAAACCATGATCCTTTCGTAATCTCCAAACAGCAGTTTTCTTCTTACGCAGCAGGTCAAATACTTCTTTCTCTTCCATAAAGTCTGTAGAAGTCATAAGCACCTCATTCAAAATTACCGTTAAAAATACACGTTCCACACCCACCGCGAGCCCCTTCAGTACAAACATCACAGCGGTCTACTTTTTTACGAGGTCGTTCTTTGATGTGCAGCCTTGGTTCCCCGTCTTTTGGCTCCGGCCATGAGCGCTGCTTGTTTACCGCCAGCTTTTCGATCATCGCTTGGGTAATCTGCTCATCAGTGATGCCTGCACGACGCTGCGCATCCCACAGCAGGAACTGCATATCAGCCCATTCCGACAGGTCATCCGGTTCCGCTGCGGCCTCCATAGCCTCTTTTGCTAGGTGCTTCAGTGGGCCAATAGGGCCGACATTACCGAATGTTGCCTGTGACCACTCTGCGTGCTCGCGGCGTACCTGCTCTCGGTCCTTTGCTGGTTGCGCTGGCGGATAATTTGCCAGCATCCAACTAATGACGTAGTCGGCCTTGAACCGCTCAACCGGAAATCCTTCATTCCAGTCACGGAAGTGATAGATAACTTTTGCCAGCTCAGGTTGAAGCGCCACCGGATCGCTTTCCATTTCGGCCAGCGCGATGCTGGCCAACTCCTCGGCCTCTTCAGCTAGCAGCATTACGTTGCTTCCAGCTCCGTAGGTTTCACGCCATAGTTTAATTTTTTCCAGTCGTTCTCTGGTTAACTGGTTATTGGTCATTTATTCAGCCCTACGCTGTTAGCATGGCAATAATGCTCACCATTCGGGCGGGTAGACGTTACACCACAGCGCGGACATGGTTCAGGAAACGTTAGAACCAACTGTTCAACAACTGTGGAAACTTCCTGCTGTTCAGCGTCGGTAAGCTGGCGCTTAAGTTCAAACTCCAACGAATCGACGATTAAGAAGGCGAAGCCCTCAGTAGAACTGCGCATAGCATCAATGATTTTTTCTTTCGTCAGAGCATCAGTCATGGCTGGCCTCCTCGAATAACACTTCACCCTCAATACCGCCGACCTGATAAACGATCGATCCATCGTCCCGATATTCCACTGGTGCAGCGCTCCAGCCTTCGCCATTGGGATCGTCATCGTCGCCGACTTGGAAAAACCCGCCAGCCACTACACGGGCCGGATACATTTCACCTTCCGTCCAGTATCCTTCGGTATCTTTTAAGCATTTGACATTCATGCTGCCACCCATTGATTGACCAGCCATATTCCCAGCGCAGAAAGCGATGCCGCTCCAACCAGAACTATTGCATCCAGGATTAATGTCTTTCGCAGAATGGGATCACGGTAAATTTTGAAAATCATTTACTAACACCTCCCATTGTTGAATCAGATTCAATCGCGCGGCACCAATGCTATCGGCGTGGTAGGTCACCTTTACAGAATGATGTTTGTGCGGACATTGCAAAGTCCCATAACGCATATAGGGGCTATTACCATGCCAGGAGAATTGAGCTAAAGCCCCACAGGTAGGGCATTTGAGGATAGTTTCTGTCATGCGGCATCACTTTCTTCAGATGATGAGGTCTGTTCATTGTTTTGCTCGCCTTCCCCAGGTGCCGATGTTTCGTAGCGGAATTCCTGAAGAATCGACAGCACCTCGGCCTGCATTGCTGGTGGTACTTCAATGATCAGTCCGCCGCTGGTGGTCTCTTTGCATGATGAGATGATCTCCAGAAACTTCCGCGCCTTTCCTGCATTGAATTGTGGCTTGGCGATGCTCTTTGTGACTTTCGTTTTCCCGGCTGCTTCTGCTTTTTTCATCAGCCTGGCGGCTTCCCGGTCTGCATAAACGCCATGTTCACGAGAAATGCCAATCGCAATGGCATAGTTCATAGAGCCATCGCGAACCAGCTTTTTGATATACGGGGTGCATTCATGAAGCTGGAGATGTTGAAGGATATCGGACTCTGAACGCTTAACTTTTGCGGCAATCTCTGCCGGGCTCCATCCCTGATTCTGAAGGCGGTGATACGCCGCGCCACGTTCAAGGGGAGTAAGTGCCAGCCCTTGCGAGCTAGTCACCATAAACGCGATCTTATCGGCTTCAGTACCAACAAAATCTTTGCACTCAAGGCGCACGATATCGTGTCCCATAGCAATAGCAGCGAGCGCACCGTGATAGCGGTGGTGGCCGTCGATCACCTTTACACCACGCTCAGTAACTTCGACGGCCAGCGGAGGAATATATTCACCGGCAATAAACGCATCGCGGAATTCATCGACATGCGCCTGATTCAGTTCGCGAACGTTGTAGCCTTCTTCCGCATAAATTGAGGCGATCGGGACGTTATAAGTTTTACGGGTAGTTAACCCGGATTCTTTATCGTTATAGAGCTGGCCTAAGCTGGGCATATGGTCACCTTTTTGAATTAGGGAGTGCTTCGCTATGCGCCCCACCTGGAGGCGCATAAAACAACACACGGGATGGATGGGTTAGATGGAGCCTTCGTAGATAGGCAGTTCATCGCCGAGCTGGTTTTCCATATCGGCTACGATCTCCTGGAAGGCATGCTCAATGATTTTTTTCGGCTCGATCAGCTCATACCAGAGGACCAGCTGACCGTCGCGCAGGCGGTAGCGAATTCGCGCATCAATCTGGTACGGTGCGCCATTATGGAAAGGCGCGATTGCCAGGCTGATTTTTTCCGGGATTTTGGTATTACCTGAGCCGGATTTATCATCGCTGTACTGGAACTGACAGGTTCCGTCCTGCAGGCGCTTAACTGACTTGAACTCAACTTTCCTTGTCTCTTGGAAGGCGAGTACCATTTCCAGGAGATCGGTACCGGACGGGCCTTTATAGTTATCGCTAATCGGCGCGATGTTCTGGATGTTGTTTTCCAGAAACTCAGCGAAGTCGATCTGATTCATCTTGTTACCATCAGACCCCACCCATGCTTTCCAGTCATCAGAGAAAGGACAGTCATAAACTGCTTTGTGCATTCCCCAGTGTGGGTTATCGGCGTCCTGGTGGAAGTCCAGCACCGCGACGATCCGGGTTTTTGTCTTGTCGGCGAAAACAACAGAACGCGTATCACGGAATCGCTGGATATATGCGATTAGCGAACCGGGGGAAATCAGGTTTGTATTCTGGCGAATACGAGACGGGGCACTCTGGAGGCTTTCTAACGATTTGATATCGAAGCCATCCGGGACGACGACGGAAGGGATGTCGGTATTAGTTTTCAGCGTTGCAGCAACCAGATCGCGGATGTCGTGCACGGCAGAGCCTTCAATTTGAGACATTGAATAATTCCTTTAGATAGGTGAGTTGAAAAAGAGGGTGGGATTACTGAGCCAGCTTAATAGGCGCAGCTTGCGGTGCTTGTTCGATAACTTTCAAATCCATCTGAACTTGCGCCGGGTCATCACGCAGCAGATCGCCATCAGCGGTAGAGAACATGATGGTATCGGCGCGGTCCAGTTCCGGGATCGTGCGGGTTACTTTTGGCGTGACCTTCATGGTGTTTTCGTCACGGGTATTCAGCATTGAACAGTTAAGGGTAAGGGTCACAGCTCCCTTTTTACCCGTTTCACGTACAGCCTTGATGACTTCGGCCAGCGCTTCAGTCAGCTCGGCATCGAGAGTGCCTTTGTTGATGTACGCCAGCTGCTGGCTAAACGGCGTGGTATTTTTGGTTTCGGACATAATTATCTCCAGTTATCAGCAAGGATCGCCTTTCTGGGTAAGAAGCCTGTACATCCAGCTCTGCCGCCAGAAGCGAACGAATGATTTAGGGTTGCGAACAGCTTGCACACCGCGAGGGACGCGCATCAGGTCGCCATAGGGGAAATTAACGTTACGGAAGGTCATATAAATCACCGATTAATTAGGTATCCGGCAGGAGTTGAACCCGCGCTGGGTTGGGCAGCCCAGCCAACACCGGGAGCGGACACATTGAATAAAAAGGGCGGTTACCCATCAGAACATTATCCTCTTCCTCCTGTTTGATTGGTGGAAGACCAGGTAACCGCCAAGATGTTAAGGACACTTCATATTGGAGGAATTACTCACATCGTAAGAATGTTTTTAGAGGTACTATTCAAAAATGTGTATAGTATATTAGTTGCAAACTAAAAAATAACGAGGTCGTTTTATGGTAAGCAAAGATAGTTTTCTTAAGAAATTAAACCGGAATTCCGAAGCGCGGCTTTCAGATGAACAAAAAATAGAAGCCGCAAAGAGAGAAATGATAGATAAAGCCACGCATGACTCAAGTTTTTACGCATCGGAAGTAAAGAGTCTAGTTTCTAATGTGGAAAAATGGATCTCTGAGTCATCAATACAAATAGTAAAACAAGAGATAGTTGTAAGTGAGTTTTTGAAGGATAACATCACGCCGGTAAGTTATAGAGTTTTACAATTTGCTCTTGTTTATGAAGGTTTAAATTTAATCTTTACTCCCCAAGGTTGTCTCAGATTTCAAAATAGTGGATTAATTGATATTTGTGTTGACTCCCCGAACCTAACCAAAGTATATGAAAATATAGCTTTGTTAGTTGATTCGGAATTTAAGTATCAGTGGTTCTTTTCTGATGATAAAAATACTTTTATTGTGAATGGAGATACATTTAGGGATTTTGTGCTCAAAACAATTGGGATTGAGTGATTCTATTAATTTTGAGCGAATATTATATTTCCACACGCCTTAGTAGTAAGGCGTGTCATCCGACTTGCTTTACTCATTACTTGTTATGGATAAGTGGAGAATGATAGCATTCTGCCCGCCCTGTAAGTCGGTTTTTATTGCGAGAACATTTTGTACTTATCCAAACAAGCATCCTTCTGATGCATCAGACTTCGAAACATTCTAAGTAGAGAAAATGGCGCTAATAGCTCTTCACTCTGTGAAGAGAAAAAATACTAACAAGAAGAGAAAGGAGCTAAAAAGCGCCACAGACTTAATAACCTCTTACCGAAACGGTTACACAGGACGGTAATTTGGTGGTGCTTTCGGGCAAGGAAAAAAATAACTTCCCGAAAGCTATCAACTCGCGCTTGCACATATCCTCCTGCCAGTGTTGCCCGTTCACGTCTGTTGTCACAGAGCTAGTCTTCTCACCGACCGGATCGCACCCGGTGATACTCCGCATTTGTGCGTAGGGGTCTAAACAGGTTTCATGTGCTGTTCCGACTTTGCTGATTGTAAAAGAGCGGTATTGCTTCAGCGGACCCCGTTCGTAACGTTTACGGTTGGGTATCTGTCCGCCGTTGATGGATAGATATTCCTACTTAAAGTAGAAAATATCAACAACCAAAAGTAGAAAATGTAGTGGTGTTTTATCATGTCATTGATTTAAAGTTGAATTTATTTTTACGCTTACAGTGTGTTATGGTTAAAAAAACACCAGTGAGGGTTGCAAAATGGAAAGCGATTGGGAAATTGAGCGGCCCGCATTCATAGCTGGCGAGGTCGGTGAAGCCGCAATCTGGCTAATACTGAAAGGCGAAGAGGTCAACCGAGCCGCGATGGCAGAATATTTGGAGAAGAAGCGCCGGGAGGTGGGCAACACGATCCACAAAGGTGTCTTGCGAGATGCAGCCAGGCTTGTGAGGGATGGAAAATTTTAGGGCTTACCCGGCGTAACATGCTCGCCGGGAAGTCAGCCTACGGATGAGATATTGTTGAGGCATTTCCCTGCTCAATAACACCAGACCTTACCTTGTAACTTCCTAATATTTTTATTGTTTTATTTCCCTTCATAGCATCAAAGATTATACCTATTTCATCTGGATCATTGATGAAACTAGTATCAACATAAATAGGAAAGGACGTTTCTCCAGTCGGTTCGTGGCAACTAAGAGTCAGCTTGTCCGCAGAGCGTTTGATGCTATCTATTAAAACCTCAAGAGTAAGCTGTTCAGATTTAGCTTTTTCAATAGGGTTTTTGATGATTTCTTGGATATCGTTGTGAGTCAGCTCAACTTTATCCACACCCGTTATCGTTATGTGGGTGGCATCGGAAGCGCCCTTCAGGACGCCCGTAAATGCTTTTGCTGTATGTTCCTGAATGCCTTCTGCTCTTTCAATGGTATCTACTCCGGCATGCTCTTTAATTGCAGAAAGCATTCCATCTTTAAGAAGAGTCATCCTTTCGATTTCAGCTTTTTGCTTTACATCTTCTAATTGAATTTCTTGCTGCTTTTCTTCAATGCTAGCCTTGCTTTCAAGGTATGACGTGCCGATCCAGCCCCCGCCTAATACGGCCAGAGCAAACAGGAAACACATTGTCTTCTGTGTTGGGCTCATACCTTGGGTTACCTTTGCAAATGCTTCACCAAAAGCCTCAAACAACTCTTTTAAAGAGGCGATTATCTCGGTGCAACCTGGATTAATGGTGAAAACCAACTCAGCAGCTTCACGATCTTCTATGGTTAATTTCTGTAAGTTTGAAGTTTTATACTTTATCAGAGTATAAACTTTATACATTTCTGTCTGAAACTCACAGATACCCTGAGCAAGACTTGATGGCAATGTACCATTGTATTTGTTTTCATCGCCATAGATTTTGAAATCAATGCTATTGAAAAAATTTAGCTTAATATTTTCAATGCGTATGTCTTCGCCTGCCATTAAGCTGTTAAAAACAGTTTCAAGGTCGCCAAGTGAGTTTATGTTGATTGGTAAGGCTGAAGCTTCCATGTTAAATCCTTGATTATAAACATATCTGCAAAGCTACAGACCCCGGTCGAAAGAGCCTCATAGCCGGTTATATTTTATTGATTCATGAATCAATGCCTTACCCATCACATAAAGGTTATCTTGGGTATCTTCGTTGATGTACCACTTCTCATAAGCTGGGTTATCTGACAGAACCGCTAGCTTATCACCCTGCATTTGCAGGCGCTTAACGTGGAAAGTCTTCCCATAAACAAATGAGTAGACGCCATCAGTCTGAAAATTCCGAACCGATACATCAACGAACAGCCGATCGCCCGACACAAGGGTAGGGGCCATGCTATCGCCGTTAACGGTCATAACCTTAACATCTGCAGGATCACGATTTCCAAAGAGCACCCGCGCATGCTCTGTAGTGAACTCAATAGCGTAAAGCACTTCAACATAGTCGGAAATCATGTAGTTTCCGGGGCCTGCACTGACTGTTAAATCAAGTACTTCAACGCGATAAACATCCTGCAATGGATTGCTGGCAATAGACTTCACCGCTTCACCCTCCGAGGGCTTACCAACGCCATACTCAAGATATGCCGCGTCCACCCCCAAAACCGCAGAAAGCTTCCGCATTGTTGGAGTTCTTGGTTTTGCCGTCCCAAGCGTATAGCGCCTAACCATCTCATAGGTTACACCAGTCTTTTCTGATAACTGAGTGATTGAGATATCGCTCATAGAAATCAGCCCATTCAGGCGGGCGGCAAAATCTGGATACTTTTGTTCTTCTACCATAGGTAGAAGATTACGTAATTGGCAGTAATTCGTCATTTCTATTTTCAGTAGTTGATCTTTCTACTTTAAGTAGTATTATTCCTCTATCAACTAGAGGAGTCTCTCATGTCCAATTCACCCACCGAAGCCGCGATTAAGGCAGCAGGGCGGTCTTTATCAGAGGTCGCGCGTAGCTTTGGCTTCAAGTCTACCCAGTCAGTAGCCAACTGGGTCATTAACGATCAGGTCCCATCTGAGCGCGTTTTGCAGCTATGCGAACTTGGCGGGTGGATTGTTACTCCCCATCAGCTACGGCCTGATATCTATCCGAACCCCAATGATGGGCTCCCTGACAACAAGACTCAGGTTACTACTTCTGCTGCTTAATCATAACCACAACTCAAGAGGTGAAATCGTGGGTAATGAACCTGAATGGAAAGTAGAACGCCAGCCTGCATGGCTGGTGGCCGCGATAAGAAGAACTATTGCTGATTTATCGGGTGGATATGACGAAGCTGCTGAAATTCTCGGGGTTTATAAGTCCGATGACGTAACTCCGGCTACCGACCCATTGCATAACCGGCTTCGGACCAACGGCGATCAAATCTTCCCTCTGGGTTGGGCGATGGTTTTACAAGCTGCTGGTGGCTCAAATCACATCGCAAATGCCGTTGCTCGTCACTCCAATGGGCTCTTTGTGCCGCTAGCTGATGTGGAAGATATCGATAACGCCGATATCAACCAGCGTCTGATGGAATCTATTGAATGGATTGGCAGGCACTCGCAGTACATCCGAAAAGCTACTGCTGATGGTGTTATTGATGCTGCCGAACGCGCTCAAATTGAAGAGAACAGCTACCAGGTTATGACCAAATGGCAGGAGCACCTGACTCTGTTATTCCGGGTTTTCTGCGCCCCTGATGAGGTTTCCCGACCGCCAGACTAATCAGTCTATTGCCCGGCTCACAGAAGTGAAGCAGGAGGGCTTATGTATCAGGACGAATATTTTCACGTGACTATGCCCACGGTTTTTGCTCGTGAGGACGCCCCGTGGATTAAAGAGCAATTAGCAGCACTCCCGGCAGGTATGCGGGAAAAAATCGCGATGGCGTATGCGCAGGCGTACCAGGAGGCGTTCGACGCAGAACCGGTGTCATTCCGGCAGCAGAACGCAGCACGACGAACGGCAAACCGCCGATTGCGAGAGTTTTGCACGAGATATACCCCAGCAGTCAGGGGATATACCTCGCTCCCACCCAGGGTATGAATTTTTAAAACCGGGTTGGGGGAAAGGGGGCGGTGTTGGGTTTTAGCCCGAAGGGCTGGAACAGCTTTACCAGAAGAGAACGATCTAACAGATAGATCACTGTATGGGGTTAAAACGTCAACTGGAAATCTGGACGTTTAGCCATCCAAAAGGAGCCAAAATGATTTATTCAGACGCTAACGAAAAATGGGCCCCCGTTCCGGTTGAGCCATATTCCAAAGCCTACGAAGTCAGCAACCTCGGACGGGTCCGCAGTGTTCCGCGCCTGGCTAACTCTGAATATTTTATTCGACACATTCACGGCGGTTTTCTGAAAGGCCGCCAGCGCAAAGACGGGACCAAAACCGTTACGTTGTCGGTTCAGCGTCAGCGCACTAAGTTTGTCATCGCCGAGTTGGTGGCTATGGCTTTCGGGGAGGTTACTGCTAATGCTTAACATCCAGCCCCGCGAAAAACAGATCGTCGCGTTAAACATGCTGCGCAGCGCCTGGAAACAGAATAACTCCTTCATGCTCTACGCCCCTGTAGGGTTCGGCAAAACAGCAATAGCCGCGCTGATCACTGATGGCTTTGTAAGCCGTGAAATGCGCGTAATGTTTGTGGCTCCGTACACGGTTCTGCTGGACCAGACCGCAGCCCGATTCATGGAATACGGCCTTCCTGGCGAAGAAATCAGTTATGTCTGGCGTGATCACCCGTCATACAACCCCACAGCTCTGATTCAGATTGCCAGTGCGGATACGATGATTCGCCGTGAGTTCCCGGACAATATCGACCTGTTGATCGTTGATGAAGCCCACCTGAAGCGCAAAAAACTGCTGGAGGTTATCGACAATCTCACTCGCAACACAGCAACGAAGGTAATCGGCCTTTCCGGTACGCCTTTCGCTAAGTTCCTGGGCAATTACTACCAGCGCCTGATAAAGCCAACGACCATGAAGGAACTGATCGCCATTGGTGCATTGAGCAAATATGAGTTCTATGCACCGTCGCATCCTGATCTGTCCAAAGTGGAAACGTCATACGTAGCAGGCTATGGCAGCGACTACAAAGAAAACCAGCTCAGCCAGGTAATGAGCGAAGCCAAGCTGGTAGGCGACATCGTGAAAAACTGGCTGGAGAACGGCGAAGACCGCCCGACGATTTGTTTTTGCGTAGATGTCGCTCACGCCAATTTTGTCACGGTTGAATTTGCCAGCGCTGGCGTGACGGTTGAAGTTATGACAGCCAGCACACCGCACGACGAACGGCAGCTCACGATCCGCCGCTTCGAACAGGGCATAACCAAAATCATCATTAACGTTGGTGTTCTGGTAGCCGGTTTTGATAGTGATGTTCGCTGCATTATCTTCGCCCGGCCAACAAAAAGCGAAATGCGCTGGATTCAGATTCTTGGGCGTGGCCTGCGTGCCGCTCCTGGTAAAGATCACTGCCTCATCTTCGACCACACAGGCACGGTTAATAAGCTGGGCTATCCAGACGATATTGAATACGACTATCTCCCTTCATCGTCTGACGGCATGGAAGAAGCACCGCAGAGAGCCGTAAAGACCGATGAAGCAGAAAAGCTGCCGAAAGAATGCAGCCAGTGCCACTTCGTCAAACCAGCCGGGATATACATCTGCCCGAAATGTGGTTTTAAACCGCTCGCCGGGGAAGACGTGGAAACAGATAAATCCCGTGGGCTGAAAAAGGTAAGCAAAGCGGAAGTCAAATACACCGCTGAGCAGAAGCAATCCTGGTGGTCTCAGATTCTTTTTTACCAGCGCACCCGCGCAGCGCAGGGACGCCCGGTCAGTGATGGTTGGTGCGCACATACCTACAAACAGAAATTTGGCGTATGGCCAAGAGGGTTACACCACACCCCGCAGCAAATCACACCTGAAGTAACGAATTTCATCAAATCAAAACTGATCGCCTTTGCGAAGAGAAAAGAGAAAGGAGAAGCCGCATGAATACCAAACAAGCTGCTATAGGTCGCTGGGCGGAAATCTATAAATACTATGGCCTTCCGGGCATTACCGGGAAAAATCATCTGAAAGGGGAATGCCCTCTTTGTGGCCGTACCGGAAAATTCCGCTGCGACAATAAAAACGGCACCGGCTCATACATCTGCGTGTGTGGATCTGGTGATGGCTGGGCCTTGTTGACCGCTAAGACTGGCAAAGAGTTTAAGGTTCTGGCCTCAGAAATAGACCGCCTGATCGGCAACGAGTACACCTCAGACCGCACCAGAGTAAATCCGGTACGTACATCGCTGGCGCAACAGCGTGAAAAGGTCAGTCGTAAGTTTGCAAAGCTCACCCCGCTGCGCGGAACCGGGGCAGATAGTTACCTGAAAGGGAGGGGTATCAATTCCCTGCCTTCTGAGAGCATCAGATTCTGCGATAAGCAGCCAGTAGACGGGAAAAACCTGCAGGCTATTTATGCATTGGCAACTGATGACCGTGGCGAACTGTGTTACCTGCACCGCACCTTGCTTGATGGTGATAAAAAGGCGCAAACAGGTGGCGCAGCCAAGAAGATGATGAAGCTGCAGGAAGATAGTTATCTGGAATTTGCTAAGTCTGTTGCTATCCGCATGTTCCCTACGTCCTCCACGCTGGGAATTGCTGAAGGGATCGAAACGGCTCTGGCCTGCCACCAGATCACGAAGTGCAATACCTGGGCGACGATGAACACTGCATTCATGAAGAAGTTCCGTGTTCCTGCTGGCGTAAAGAACCTCATTATTTTTGCAGACTCAGATGCAAACGCTGCTGGGCATGCCGCCGCTTTTGAATGCGCTGCGGCGAATCTGCACGCGAAGAATGATCTGGAAAGTGTCTCCGTGCGCTGGCCTGCGCAGGGTGATTTTAATGATCTGCTGCTTAACGGTTCAGAAGTATTCGAGTGGGTATTTCACCGGGGGATGAAACAGTGAAGAAACCAGCGGCTGCAAAGGTGAAAACGTACAAACCGAAGAAGTGCGCCAGCTGTGGTGAAACCTTCACTCCGGCCCGCAACCTGCAAAAGGTTTGTGGCCCGCTCTGTGCTATAGCCCACAACAGGGCGCTGAAACAAAAAAAAGCGGAGGCGGAACAGAAGGACAAGCTGAAGATGCGCAAAA